>Ga0316219_1000163_pt1 | contig 101911 bp, 92 predicted proteins | sample TBH18003PmetaG_FD_203635 | JGI IMG/M metagenome (GOLD analysis project Ga0316219, IMG submission 203635) | Freshwater microbial communities from Trout Bog Lake, Wisconsin, USA - TBH18003P | ecosystem: Environmental > Aquatic > Freshwater > Lake > Hypolimnion/Profundal zone | place: USA...
GCTCTGCAGGCGCTTTGGGACTGGGGGATTTCGTTCTCATCGGTCGTCCTTTCTCGAAGGCGATGAGACCAAATTCCTCCCTTAGCTAAAACCCCAATTCTGTCTCATAGGCTCTGACGGCGTACAGGACCGCGTCTGATGCCGGCGATTTCACGGTAGAGCATGAGATTTACGCCGACCACGCCGTGCTCGAATATCCGCAATCGGGTGAGCGCATCCGGGGCGCGCACAACATCCAGGCGTCGCGGATGGCGCAGCCCAACAGGAAACGGTTCGTCGTGCGGCGCGTGCTGGGAAATGGCATACTCTGGGTCAGCGATCTGATCCTCACCTATGACGAAAAACCTGTATTCGTGGTGAGCATCATGGAATTCGAGGGCGGCAAAGTGACCCGCGAGACACAATATTTCGGCGAACCTTTCGAACCGGGTCCATCCCGTGCGCAATGGGTCGAGCGAATTGAGCGTGAGTGACGTGCCGCGATTACCGCGTCTTGGCAGCCGCGCCGGGGTTCGTCGCCACCCAAATGATGTGCCGTCCGCCCCGGCCTTTGTTGGCGCGGGCTTTCACTTCTTCGACCACAAAGCCGGCATGGCCGAGGCGGTCCACGAAAACCTTGTTCGGCGCTGCCGACCACACGGCCAACAGGCCTTTTGGCCGCAGCGCGGCGCGCGCGGCCAACAAACCCCGCAAGTCATAAAGTCTGTCATTCGCACTGCGGCTGAGGCCATCGGGGCCGTTGTCCACGTCCAGCAGGATCGCGTCGAAGCCGCCCCGTCCCGACGCGATGGCATCGCCGACATCTCCATCCCGCACGCTGACCCTCGGATCGTCCAGGCACCCGGCGGTCAGTCCCGCCATGGGGCCGCGCGCCCAATCCAGCACCTTGGGCACCAGTTCGGCCACCACGATTCTGGCATCGGCGCGGAGCCCTGCCAGTGCCGCCCGCAAAGTGAAGCCCATGCCATAGCCGCCGATCAGCATCCGGCAGTTTTTGCGGCCACGCAGGTGATCGCATGCCACTTCGGCGAGCGAGACTTCAGAGCCGCTCATCCGGCTGCTCATCAGCGTAATGGCGCCGGCCATGATCGAATATTCGCCGCCACGCTGCAGGAGCCTGAGTTCGCCGCCGCCAGGCACCGTCGCCGTATCAAGATGAACCCAGGGAAGCATGAAAGCCTGTTTTTGCGAAAACGGTGTGGCGCGATAACCGATACTTGCTGTACGACAGGAGTCAACCTGCAGGCACAAGCCCGATGTCAACGTCACCGGCTGGTATATCGCGCGCCTCGATGGCTGTCGCGGCCTTCTCGACCATCGTGGAATGGTATGATTTCACGCTGTATCTCTATTTTGCGACCGTGCTGTCGCGCGTCTTTTTTGCGGCCGGCAAGTTTGCCTTGTTGACCACCCTGGCCGGATTTGCCGTCGCTTATCTGCTGCGGCCTCTGGGCGCGATTGTCCTGGGTCATGTTGGTGACAGGCTGGGGCGCCGGCGCATGATGCTGCTGTCGGTCGCCATCATGACGGTGGCAATGCTGGCGACGGCGCTGCTCCCCACTTACGCGTATGCTGGCGCCATTGCCGGCTGGCTGCTTTTTCTGCCGCGCTGCGTGATGGGGTTTTCCGTCGGCGGGGAATACGCCGTTGTGGTGGCCTATCTGCTCGAAGGCGCGCCGCGGAACAGGTGCGGCCTGATCACGTCTTTTGCGTCCGCCGCCAGCGAAATAGGCGGCCTGCTGGCGGTCGGCGTCTGTTCCCTGACGGTGGGTGCGATGAGCGCATCCGATCTTACCACCTGGGGATGGCGCATTCCCTTTTTTGTCGGTGCCGCCCTGGCGGCCAGTGTGTGGCTGGCGCGCATGACAATGCAGGAATCCCCGGATTATGAACGGCAACAGGCTGCCGGAACGATCCCCGCCAACCCGCTGCTTCACGCGTTGACGCATCATCGCGCCGGCATCGCGCGCGGCTTTGCGATTTCGGCCTTGGGCTCGATCACTTATTATGTGGGGATCACCTATGTCCCCGCATTCCTGACGTCCGCCAGCACCTTGGGAGAGAGCCAATCGCTGCAACTCTCCACCGTCGCGGCGCTGGCCCTCATTCTGATAACGCCACTCACAGGCGCCCTGTCTGACCGGCTTGGCCGCAAGCCGGTACTGATATTTCTTTGCGGCTGTAGCGCCATCTTGCCGGGCATCCTGTTTTACGGAATGGCCAGGGGGTCTTATGGCGATGCCCTGTTGGGCGCGGTGGTTCTGGCCTGCATGGCGGGCGCCGTCAGTGCCGTTGGCGCGGTTGCGACGGCGGAGCAATTTCCCGGCGAGGGACGCCTTAGCGGTCTTGCCCTGGGCGCCACCACTGCCACCGCCATTTTCGGCGGGCTCACGCCCTTTGTTGCGCAGATCCTGGTGGATCGTTCCGGATGGCCCGTCATCCCCGGCGTGATGATCGCGCTGGTCGCTGTGTTTGTGCTCCCGGTCCTGTTTTCCTTGCGCGAGACGTTGCCCGGCCCAATTGCGCGCGGGGCAGATTGAAGGCGTGAAATCCGCTGCGGGCACGGAAATTTCCGTGGACCAGCCGGGCCCGACTTTACATCCACGTTACTGCGGATAGCTTCCCGCCTGCCGGGCGCGTTCGCGCACCATGGCGAGAACCGCGCGGCACAGCGGCACGGTTTTGCCGGTGAGTTCCGCCAGTTCGACAATGGCGCCCAGCAGTGCGTCAATCTCCATCGGGCGGCCACGTTCCAGATCCTGCAGCATCGAGGTTTTGTGCGCGCCCACTTCGCCGGCGCCGTCAATGCGCTTGTCAATGCTGACGGCGAATTTCACGCCCAAGGCTTCGCCCACCGCCGCCGCTTCTGTCATCATCGCCTGCGCCACAGCACGCAAATCGGGACGAAAGGCGAGGCGTTCCAGGGTCGAGGCGGTCAAGGCTGATAAGGGGTTGAAGGCCAGATTGCCCCACAATTTCACCCAGATTTCATCGCGGATATTGGTGCGCACGGGCGCTTTCAATCCTGCCTTGACCAACATCTGCGACAAGGCTTCGACGCGCTCGCTTTTGCTGCCGTCCGGCTCGCCGAGGGTAAAGCGGTTGCCATACGTGTGTTCGATGACGCCGGGCTGGATCACTTCGGCGGCGGGATAAACGATGCAGCCAATTGCCTGGCGCGGCGGCAGCAATTGCCACAGCCTGCCGCCGGGATCCACGCTTTCAACAACCCGGCCCTGCCAGGGTCCCTCCACGCCATAAAAATACCAATAGGGAATGCCGTTGATGCCGGTGACCAGCGCGGTGCTGGGTCCCATCAGCTTGGCGATTTGCGGCGCGGCGGGGGCAAGGCCATTGGCCTTGAGGGTGACAAAAACATAATCCTGCGGCCCGACATCTTCCGCCTTGTCGCTGCAGGGCAGGCGCACCGTGACGCTCGTGCCTTCGCTTTTCAGCGTCAGGCCATCCGCGCGTATCGCCGCCAGATGCGGCCCGCGTGCGATGACACAGACATCTGCGCCAGCCTGGTGCAGCTTGACGGCCAGATAGCCGCCGATGGCGCCGGCGCCGAAAACGGCAATCTTCATGCCGTCATTCCAAGTTTTTCCGCCAGGCCGATGCGCTGCAACTTGCCGGTGGCGCCTTTGGGGATTTCCGTCAGGAAGATGATCTTGCGCGGCACTTTGAAATCGGCCACCCGCGCGCTCACGAAATCGCGCAACTCGCGCTCGTCGCACACCGCGCCTTCGCGCAGCACCACGGCGGCGGCGACATCCTCGCCCAATTTGTCATGCGGCACGGCGAAGGTGACGACTTGGGCCACGGCGGGGTGATCCATGATGATGGTATCCACTTCCAGCGGGCTGATCTTTTCGCCGCCGCGATTGATCAATTCCTTCAGCCGCCCCGTCAGGCGCAGATAACCGTCCTGATCGATCACGCCCTGGTCGCCGGTGCGAAACCAGCCATTGGTGAAGGCCTTGGCGTTGGCGTCAGGATTGGCTTCATAGCCCCCCGTGACATTGCGGCCCCGAATGACAATCTCGCCCAGTCCGCCGGATGCCAGTAGGGTGCCATCTTCATCCATGATGGCGACATCGGGACCCGCCGCGATGCCGACGCAGCCGGAAAAGCGCTGGCGCGGGGGCAGGGGATTGGACGCCATCTGATGCGCAGCTTCCGTCATGCCATAGGATTCGATCACCGGCACATGGAAGGTTTCTTCCAACGCTTCCATCACCTGCGGCGGCAGCGAAGAAGACGAAGAGCGGATCAACCGCAGCCGCCCCTTGGTGATAATCTCCCGGTTGCGTTCGGCGCGCGTAAGAATCGCCTGATGCATGGTGGGCACCGCCGTGTACCAGGTGGGGCGCGCTTCCTCGACCCAGCCGAAGAATTTCAGCGCATTGAATCCCGGCGTGCAGACAACCGAAGCGCCCGCCGCGATGCTGGATAGAGTGGCGGCGATCAAGCCGTGAATATGAAACAGCGGCATAATGTTGAGGCAGACATCGTCCGGCGTCAGCGCCAGGGTCTGGCCGATATGATAGGCCGAAGCGGTGACGTTGATATGGCTGAGCGGCACGATCTTGGGGCGCGACGTGGTGCCCGAGGTATGCAGCACCAATGCGATATCGCCCTCTTCGGCAAAGCCGCCGCGCGCCGCAGGTGCCGCGGCGTCGGGGCCGTGCAGTGTAAAATCACCCGCCACCTGGCCGGGCTTCAACCGCAGCAGCGGAATGTTTCGCGCTGCCGCCACCGCCAGTGCGGGGCTGTCCATGCCCTCCTGGACCACCAATGCCTTGGCATTGAGGTCAGAGAGATAGAAATCAAACTCTTCCGCGCGATAGGCGGGATTAAGCGGGGCGGTGGTGGCGCCGCAGGCGATGGTGATAAAGGCCGTCGCCATTTCGGGGCCATTGGGCAGCACGATCGCCACCCGGTCACCCCGCCCGATGCCCATGCGGTTGAGATCGGAAATGGTGCGCTGCGCCAATTGCCGCAAACCCTGATGTGTCAGCGCTGTACGTTCCGGCGCGCCGATGGCGGGCGCGTCATCGCGGCCTTCTGCAATCAGCTTTGCAATGGTGCTGGCGCGGTAAATGCTTGACATGGGGGTCTCTCCCAACCGTATTGTTTCACCGCCAGAACAATAAAAATATAGCGGTGACGGCAGCGGCGATCCAGCAAAATCCAAAAACAATAATATTGGAGGAGCGATAATGGCGTCCCAGGTTTCAGACGCGGACGAACATCAGGGCCGCTGGTTTCAGCTGATCATCGGCATCATCTGCATGGTGATGATTGCCAATCTGCAATATGGCTGGAATCTCTTCGTCGATCCCATGTCGCACCAGCAGCACTGGACGCGCGCAATGATCGGCGGCGCCTTCGGCATGTTCGTGCTGGCCGAAACCTGGCTGGTGCCGGTCGAGAGCTGGTTCGTCGATCGCTTCGGTCCGCGCATCGTGGTGATGCTCGGCGGCATCCTGGTGGCGCTGGGCTGGACCATCGATTCCATGGCCAACACGCTTCCCATGCTTTACGCGGCGGCGATCGTCTCGGGTATCGGCGCCGGCGCGGTGTATGGCACCTGTGTCGGCAATGCGCTGAAATGGTTTGTCGGACGGCGCGGCCTTGCCGCCGGCCTCACTGCGGCCGGTTTTGGCGCCGGCGCAGCTGCGACGGTGGTACCCATCCAATATGTGATCGCGTCCCACGGCTATCAGTCGGCCTTTCTCTGGTTCGGCCTGGTCCAGGGCGCCGTCATCCTGGTCGCCTCCCAATTCCTGTGCATGCCGGCGCACAGGCTGGTCGCCACGGCGCCGACACCCAACAAGCAGGCGGTCCGCAGCTTCAGCCCGCTGGAAGTTTTGAGAACACCCATGTTCTGGCTGCTCTATGTGATGTTCGTGCTGGTGGCGTCGGGCGGCTTAATCGTCACGGCGCAGTTCGCATCCATCGCCGCCGATTTCGGTGTCGCCAAGCAGCATATTGCGCTGATCGGCCTCACCGGCACCGTTCTGACGGTGGCGCTGATCATCGACAATGTCCTCAACGGCTTGGCGCGGCCTTTTTTCGGCTGGATCTCTGACCGCCTGGGCCGCGAAGAAACCATGTTCATCGCCTTCATGCTGGCGGCGTTGGCGATCTGGTCGCTGTCCTATTACGGCCATGACCCGGTGCTGTTCGTGATCGCCAGCGGCGCGATCTATTTTACCTGGGGCGAAATCTACAGCCTGTTTCCCGCCACCTGCACCGATACCTATGGCGCCAAATACGCCACCACCAATGCCGGCATGCTTTACACCGCCAAGGGCACGGCAGCGGCCATCGCGGTGCCGACCTCCGCCCTCATCGCCGGTGCGGGCGACTGGCACAGCGTTTTGTGGATGGGCGCCATCGCCAATGTCGTGGTGGCGATCATGGCCATCGCTATCCTAAAGCCGATGCGCGCAGCACAGCGGCGCAGCGCATCGGCCCTGGCGCCGGCCGAGTAAGCGCAATTTAGCAACGGCCACAATTACGCGGGACGGCGGCACGGACTGCTGGTACTATTTCCCTTGAGGCAATTATTCCGAGCGCAATATGCGTCCCGTCCATCGCACCGAACAACTGATCCGCAGCGTGATCTTGCTGGTCTCCTGCGGCGTGTTCTCGCTGATCGCCTATTTTGCCGGCGTTTACAATCTCCCCGACCAGCGCTGGACCTATGCCTGCATCGTCCTGATCGTCGGCGCCGCGGCGGTTGTCAGCCGCCTTGGCGCCAAATGGATTGCGCGGACCTATATCCAGCCAAAGGCGCAGTAAGCGCGATCGACTTACCGATCGGGACTGCTCTTCTCCCGGCAGCTGACACTCTATATAACGCCCGTGATCCATGTGTATCTCGACCAAACCAGCACCTGGCTTGCCAGCTGGCGCTCGGCGGGCACCCCTGCCCAGCCGCCGGCGCAATAACGCGCGCCGTGTCCCCGCGCCATGAGCACCAGCCGCGCCATCATCCGGTTGTGGGTTTTCGGCAGCGTGTTCTGGATCGCGCTGTGGGGCTGGAACGACTTTCGCAAATGCATCGCCGCGCCCAAGGGCGTGCTGTTCTGTCCCTTGACCCTGGGCGGCGAAACATTGGTGCGGACCAGTTATCTGCGCACGGCGTATTTCGTGTTCGGGCCGTCGCTGCTTAGCCTGGCCGGCGGTCTGTTTTGCTGGTGGCTGATCGTGCGCCTGCACCGGCAGCTCGACCAGGAATAGCGCCCCGCTATTATTCCGGCGCCGTGTAACCGCCGCCCAACGCTTTATAGAGCGCCACCGACGCCACCAGCCGGGCACGGCGGACATCGGAAAGCTGATCCCGGGCGGTATAGAGGTTGCGCTCCGCGTCAGTCACGGTCAGGAAATCGGAATAGCCGGCATTGTATTTGCGCTGCGCCGCGCCCAGGACTTTCTCGGACTGGGCCACCTGGTCGCGCAGCGCGGTTTCCTGGGCCGCCAGATGGCCCAGGTTGCCCAGCGCATTTTCCACATCGGCATAAGCGTTCAGCACGGCGGCGCGATAAGCGGCCAGCAATTCTTCTTCTCGCGCCTTGGCTTCGTCGGTCTTGGCCGTGATCTTGCCGCCGTCGAAAATCGTTTGCATCAGAGCCGCGCCCAGTCCCAGGCCCAGCCCGGCGCCGGGCAGCGTGTCCACCGCGGCGGCCAAAGCGGGATATTGCAATCCGGCCGAGGCGTTCAAGGTGAGGCTGGGCAGAAAAGCGACGCGCGCCGCCGCCAGATCGGCATGGGCCGCGGCCAGATTGGCCTCTGCGGCGGCAAGGTCAGGGCGGCGGGTAAGAAGCGAAGCGGGAAGCCCGGGCGCCACCAACGGTGCGACCAGGTCTCCAAGCCCGTCGCCGCTCACCGCAAAGCCTTCCGGCGGCCGGCCCAGCAGGATTGCCAGCGCATCGCGTGTTTCCAATTCCTGTTGCTGCAACTGGGGCAACAGCGCCTGCGTCGCCGCCATATTGGCGCGCTCCTGCAGCAGGTCGGCCGAGGCGGCATAGCCCGCCGCCACGCGCCGCTGCACCACGTTCAATATGTCCTGCGAGGATTTGAGATTGGCCTGCGCCACGCCGATGCGCTGGCGCAGCGACAGCAGCTGGAAATAACTGTCCGCGACACTGCCGGCGACGGTGAGGCCGACGGTCTGGCGGTCGGCGGCGCTGGCGGCCCGCGCCGCCTTGGCGGAATCGGCCGCGTCGCGATTTTTGCCCCAGAAATCCAGTTCATAACTGGCGCCCAGCCCCAGGCTGTAATCGGTTTCATGCGCCGAAGTGCCGCCTGTCTGCCCATACAGGCTGTTGACGCTGCCGTTCAACCCGAGGGTCGGCAGCAACGCCGCGCCCGCCTGCCGTGCGCGCGCATCGGCCTGGCGCAACCGCGCCGCGGCCTGCGCGATATCAAGATTGTTGTCCTGAGCCGTCTGGATCAATACGCGCAATTGCGGATCACGAAAATTCGTCCACCAGTCGAGCGCGGGCCAAACCGGTGCATTCTGCGGTGAGGGCTGTTCGAAAGCGGCCGGGATATCAGCGGCCGGCAGCGCTGGCGGCGGCGTGCGGGCGCAGCCCGTGAGCAAAAGCGCGAAAAGGCAAAGCGCGCGTTTGTCCATCATGGCGCGGTCCTCGCGCGCCGCGGTCCGCCAAAGCGTTCCGCCAGGGCGGGCAGCACAACCAGGTTGAGAAGCGTGGAACTCAGCAGTCCGCCCAGCACGGTCACGGCCATGGGGCCTTCAATTTCCTGGCCGGGCTGATGCAGTCCGATGGCCAGCGGCAACAAGCCCAGCGCCGTCACAGCCGCCGTCATCAGGATCGGCACCAGCCTTTCCTGCGCCCCTCGCAGGATGGTGTCGGCAGTCCAGGGCGCGCCTTCCTCTTCCACCAGATGTTCGTAATGCGCCAGCAGCAGAATCGCGTTGCGGGCGCTGACCCCGAACACCGTGACCAGTCCCACCATGGCGCCCAGCGAAAGCCCCGAGCCGGTCAGCGCAATTGCCGCCACCGCGCCGATCAGGCTGAACGGCAGGTTGACCAGCACCAGCCAGGTATTGCCGCGCCAATGAAAACACAGGAACAGCACTATGCCGATCAGCACCAGAGCAAAGGCGGTATACAGCAGCATCTGGTTCTGGGCGGCGCTTTGGGCTTCCGCCGCGCCGCTGAACTGGACATACACCCCTGGCGGCAATTGCAATGCCTGAACCCGGGTCTTGGCGTCATTGGCGGTGGCCTGCAACGAACGTCCCACGACATTGAAGGTGATGAAGGCAAAGCGCTGGCCGCCGTCATGCTGGATGTTGTAGCGGCTGGTTGTCGGTACGACACGCGCCACCTGCGACAGCGGCACGGGCCCGAACGGGCTGGCGATCATCAGCGATGACAGAAGTTCGGGCCGCCGCCGCGCCGCGTCGGGCAGCAGCAAGGTGACATTGACCGCGCGGGTGCCGGAATAGGTCTGGCCCACCATCGCGCCGGCATAATCCGTCTGCACGGCATCCAGCACGTCCTGCACTTTCAGGCCGCTGGCGGCCAGGGCGGCGGGCTGCAACTGGATGGCGAAAGTGGGCGTGCCGCTTTGCGGCTTGAATTGCAGGTCCGCGATGCCCGGCGTCCCGGCCAGCGCCTGGGTGATGCGGCGCGCCGTCGTGTCCAATGTGTCGAGTTGGTCGCCGAACACCTTGATGGCGATGTCGGCGGTCTCGCCCGTCAGGCTTTCGCTGATGCGGTCGCCCAGGAAGGTCACCACTTCGGTCTGCAGGCCGGGATAGCGGGCAAGTATCTGCCGCAGTTCATCCTCGGCCTGGCTCTGATCGATGGTGGCGTCCGGTTTCATTTCGACCTGGAACTCGCTCTGGTGCGGGCCGCTGGTATCCTCGCCCAGTTCGGCCCGCCCGATCTGCTGCGAAACGGTGGCGACATAGGGCAGCGCCAGAACCTCGCGACTGATGCGCCCGCCCACCGACAGCATTTCGTCCAGAGAAGTGCCCGGCGTCGAACTGGAAACCTGCATCACAAAATGATTTTCGCGGAAGTCGGGCATGAAGGTGCCGCCCAGGAACGGCAGCAGCGCCAATGCGGCCAAGGTCAGGACAACCAGGACCGCCGCGATGATGCGAAAGCGCCGGTAGACAAAGGCGATGCTGCTGTCCTGCCAATGTTTCATTTTGCCGATCCAGGCAAAATCCGCATGTTGCTCCCGGGCCGTGAGCAGCAAGGCGCAAAGAGCGGGTCCGGTGGTCAGCGCCACGCCCAGCGACGCCAACACCGCCAGGATAAAAGCCAGGGCCAGCGGTCCGACGAAATGACCCTGCACGCTGGTGGAAAAAAGTTCTGGCAGAAAAACCGCGATGACAACGGCTGTGGCATAAATCACCGGACCGCGCACTTCCAGGGTGGCGTCGCGGATAACATCCAGCCCGGGCAGGGGCGCGGCCGCCCTGGCATTCTCTGCCAACCGCCGCAGGACGTTCTCGATCCCGATAATCGCGTCATCCACCAGCACGCCCAGCGCCACCGCGAAGCCGCCCAACGTCATGGTGTTCAAGGTCAGGCCCATGCGGTCCAGCACGGCCACCGCCGCCAGCAGCGACAGCGGAATGGCGAGGAAGGTGATAAAGGCCGAACGCCAGTCGCGCAGGAACAGATACAGCACGGCCAGGATCAGCACTGCCGCGATGACCAGCGACTGCTCCAGCGAGCCAAGCGCCCGCTCCACGAAATTGGCGGGCCGCTGCAGCCGTGGATACATCGTCACCCCTTGCGCCTTCAGCGCCGGCTGCAACGTCGCCAGCGCCGCCTCCACCGCCTGGGTGGTGGACAATGTGTTGGCGCCATATTGGCTGGCGAGTGACAGGAGAATTCCCGGCTTGCCCTGCACCAGCGCATCGCCGGAGCGCAGCGCCGGCGCTTCGGTGACGTGGGCGACATCGCCGATGGTCACCGGCACATTGCCCCGCACCGCCAGCACCGCGCCGGAAATGGCGGCGATATCCGGCGACGGCACGGGCGTCTGGATCAGCACCCGCTGATGGGCGAGGTCCACAAAACCCGCGCCGCGCAGCGCCAGCGCGGCCCGCGCCGCATCCGACAGATCCGTCAGGGTGAAGCCATAGGATGTCATGCGCACAAGATCGGGCTGAATCTGTATTTCGCGTACCGCGCCGCCATAGACAATGACATGGGCAACGCCGGGCACTGCCAGCAGGGCAGGTTTCATCACCCAGTCCGCCTGGTCGCGCAGCGCGAAAGCGTCCAGCTTGTCCGAGGTGAGGCCGATCAGCAGCAGGTCCATGGTGCTGGAGGTCAAAGGCGACAATTTGGGCGTGCCCACGCCCAGGGGCAGCGACGAACCCAATTCACTCAACCGCTCCGAAATGCCCTGCCGCGCATTATAAAGATTGATGGCGTCGGCGAACTGCACCTTGATGCTCGACAGGCCGGGAATGGATTCCGAACGGATCGTGGCAAGCCCCGTGGCGCCATTGACCGCATTTTCAATCGGCTTGGTGACCAGTTGTTCGACCTGCTGCGCCGTGAAGCCGGGAGCCTCGGTCTGAATATCCACCGTGGAGGGAACAAATTCGGGAAACACATCCAGCGGTGCGTTGCGGGCCGACCACAGGCCCAGCACAAGGGCGACCAGGGTCAAGATCGCGATCGTGCCGGCATGGCGCACGCAAAAACCGACCAGCCCGCGCATGGCGTCAATCCCCGGCGTCGGTGCTGGGGTTGAGTTCATGGGCCAGCAACAGCCCGGCGCCGCTGGTCACCACCGGCTTGCCCGGGGTCATACCGGCCTTGTCCGGCAGGAAATAACCGTCGCCCATCGGCTTGCCGGTATCCACCGCGACGCGCTGAAAGGTGCCGGGCTTGGTTTCGGCATAGGCCCAGGCCTGGCTGTCGCCGAACACCAGCGCATCCGCCGGCACGATCACGCCGTTCTGGGCTGCGCCCACCGGCATGGTGGCGGTGACGTGCTCGTTCTGGGCCAGGTCGCTGCCATCCACCAGCGCATAAAAGCCGCGCCCCGGAATGGCGGGATCGGCCGGCGCATCCCAGACAGCAGAAGCGCGCCAACTTTGCGATCCCGGGCCTAGCCGTGCGATCCGCAGATTTTGCGGCGCCTGGTTGCCTATCGCGCCCAGGGGAAATGTCAGGCGCACCAGCATCGTGCGTCCCGCTGCCAGCCGCGCCATGATCGCCTGCCGCGCCGCCGGGTCCCGCCAGGGCGCGCCCAGCCCGAAGGCCGCATCCGCCTTGCGCCGGGCCAGGGCAAGCGCTGCCTGATCCGCTGCCGCCTTGCTTTGCGCGGTTTCGACCACTTCGCGGGACACAGCCGCTTCATCGCCCGTGGAAAGACCCTGCGCGCGCGCCGCCGCGGCCTGGCTTTGCGCCGCCGCTGCTGCGGCGGTCGAAAAGTCGGCATCGGTTTGCGCCAGCGCATCCAGGGCGGTGACCACGCCATAGCCGCTGACGCCCAGCGTGTATTGCGCCGGCTTGGCGGGCGTGGTGGCGATGCCCAGGCTTTTGGTCTCTTCCGCGCTCAGGCTGACGCCGGCGGCATCGGCGTCTTCCTTTTTGTCGGCCGCAGGCGCGGTCTTGCCGCAGGCGGATACCGCCAACAGCATTCCGAAAGCCAACAGCCAGGCGTGACGCATCAGCGGCCCAGAACCAGCAGCCGGAACGTGCCGGCGACGGGCACAGGACGGGGCTTGGGCTGTTCGGCGGTGGGCGTGCCCGGCTTGCGGTCGGCCGTCACCACAAAGACATCATGACTGCGCGGGTCCAGCTCCATCGTCCGGGCGCCGTTGGCGGTGGGAATATTGTCGAGCACGGTGAATTTTCCCGGACTGTCTTCATGGGCGATGGTCAAGGTACCGGATTCTCCGTTGGAACTGAACACCAGGCCGGTCGCCGGATCATAGCGGTTGGCGTCCACCCCGTCACCGATGGCAAAAGTGGTGACAAGCTTGCCGCTCTTCATGTCGGTCACCGCGATCATGCCGTTGTCGCAGCCCGAGAAAACCAGCCCATGCGCGGTATCCGCCGCGCCGCCGGACGGTTCCTTGCAGGGCGCCAGCGGATAATGCGCCTTGACCGCCAGGCTGGCGGCGTCGAATGCCACCAATTCGCTCTTGTTTTCGATATTCACGAAAATCGTGCCCTTGCCGTCATCCATCGCCGCTTCGGGCTTGCCGCCCAGCGCCACGGTGCCGACCACCTTGCCGCTGACGGGGTCCACGGCGGTGGCGTCGTTGCTGGAACCATTGAAGGTGAACACGCGCTTGGACACAGGTTCATACAGGATACCGTCGGGACGCGTGCCGACGGGAATTTGCCCGATCTTGGTGAAGCTCTTTGTGTCTATCACCGCCAGCCGGTTGGCGCCGCCTTCCGTGACATAGGCATGGCCGTTGGCAAAAGCGGTGCCGTGTATGGCTTCCAGGCCGGTAATGTCGGCAAGCTGCTTGCCGCTGACCGGATCGACCACCATCAAATGATTGCCGCGGGTGATGAACAGATCGCCGCTGGCGGGATCCAGGTTGAGATAATCCCAGCCGCCGTCGCCGCCCAAGGTCACCGTCTTGATCAGGTGATAGCCCGATGGCGCAGCCTGGGCGGTGGTGATGCACAGAGCGCCCGCAAGGGCAGTCAGAACGAGGCAGGTTGCGATCTTCATGAGGGTCTCCCGATGACGTGCAGCTTTCTATCATCGCGGCGCACCGCAAAAGGAAAGCGACAAAATAAATTTTCCCAATGTTGGCTGTTGCGAGGGTTACGCGCCGATCGCCGTCGTCACACTGTCAGGGGCAGGGATATCAGCAGCCACAAGCCGGGGCGCTGGTCCCGGACAATGCGGATGCCGCCGCCATGCAATTCGGCGATGGCGGCGGCGAGAGACAATCCCAGGCCGTAACCCGGCCGTGTGCGGCTGGCCTCCTGGCGATAGAAGCGGCGGAAAAGCTTTTCATGTTCTTCTGGCGGCACGCCTGGCCCATTATCGCTGACGCTGACCAGGGCGACGCCATTTTCCACCTGCAGGGCGATCTCTATGCGGGTGCCTCGCGGTGTATGGACAATCGCGTTTTCAATCAAATTGGAAAAAAGCTGCACCAGCAATTCCCGGTCGCCGCGCACGACGGCGCTGCCGGGCGCCGCCAGCACCAGGTCATGGCCCGCGTCATCGGCCACCGGTCCCAGCATGTCGCGCAACTGTCGCAACAGTTCCGCCAGTTCCACCGAAGCAAAACCGGCGCGCCGTGCCCCGCCTTCGATCTGGGCGATCCGCAGTAGGGCCGCGAACAGCGCCAGGATATCGTCCGAGGCCAGGATGGCTGCTTCCAGCGCCTTGTCGTAATCGGCAGGCGCCACCTGGCCGCGCGCCCGTTCCAGCCGGTGGCGCAGATGCGTGACCGGCGTGCGCAGATCATGGGCGATGTCGTTGGTGACTTGCCGCACATTTTCCATCAGCGCCGCAATGCGGTCCAGCATGGCGTTGATGGTCTGGGACAGGCGATCCAGTTCGTCCTGGGTGCCGCGCACCGGAATGCGGGTCTTCAGGTCCCCATCCATGATGGCGCGGCAGGTCTGGGCTATCATGTCGGTGCGGCTGAGAAAGCGGCGGCTGACCAGGCTGCCGGCCAGGGCGGACAGCACAAGCGCCGCGGCGAAAATCCAGATCAGGACGCGCACGATCTGTTCGCGCGCCAGCCTGACGCGATACAGATCGCTGCCGGAAAAAACATAAAGCCCCGGCGCCAGTTCGGCGGCCACGCCCAGGATCTCGTGATGTGATGCGCTGCCGGGCAAGGTCAGGATGCCGATGCGCGGCGGCATGGGCGCAAGATTGCCCACCAGCCGCTTGCCGTCGCGTTGCAGCAGGAAAAAATCCGATGCGCCGGGCAACGCCATGCGCTGGCCGATCACTTCGCGCGCTTCATGCTCGCCGTCGGTTTTGTAACCCTCCCGCACGGCGGCGATATCGGCATTGGCGAATTGCACGACCTGGTCGCGAAAGGCATTGTCGGTGATCACCAGCACGCTGGCGGCCATCGCCGCTGCCGAAACCGCGAAAATGGCCACGAAGATCGCGGCGATGCGAAAGCCTTCGGTGTGAAAAAGCCTAATCCGCACGGAAGATATAGCCCGTGCCCCGGATGGTGTGGATCAGCTCCGGCGCCTGGCCACGGGTGAGCTTGGCGCGCAGGCGGCTCATATGTGTTTCGACGATATTGGTGCGCGGATCGAAATTCAGTTTCCAGACATTCTCCAGCAGCATGGTGCGGGTGACGGCGCGGCCGGCATTGCGCACCAGATATTCCAGCAGGCGGAATTCCTGGGCCTGCAACTCAATCGCTTCACCGCCCCGGTGCACGGTGCGGGCGATCAGATCCATCTGCAGGTCGGCGATGGCGATCTTGGTAAGGGCGGCGCGGTCGCTGATATCGGCGCGCCGCACCATGGCATGCACCCGCGCCAGCAGTTCGGCAAAGGCAAAAGGCTTGACCAGGTAATCATCGGCGCCGCCTTCCAGCCCCTCCACCCGGTCGTCAATGCCGGTCATGGTGGTGATCAGGAGGATCGGCGTCTCATTGCCATGTGCCCGCAATTGCTTGGTCACGCTCAGGCCGTCCAGCTCGGGCAGCATGCGGTCCAAAATCAGCGCGGCATATTCGCCCGTCATGGCGCGCGACAGTCCCGTCCGGCCATCCGCGATGCTTTCCACGTCGTGGCCAGCAATTGTCAGGGCATGACTGACATGCCCCGCAATCTCCGTATCGTCTTCTACCAGCAGGATTTTCATACCAAGCCCTTCGCGCGGCGATTTTCCCCCCGGTCATGGCGCTTTGCAATGCGCCGGGCCAGCGGCCCGCCAGGTTGATTTTTCGTATAGAGGGTGTCACAGGATCGTCAAAACCCTGTGTCATCACGCTTTTGAACGGGGCCCTTCCAGCCGATCCGCAACGCACAGTGTCGCAATAAAAAACGCGATTCTGCCGACGCTACGGCTCTGCCCCATGGGACGCCATTTCAAGGGGACTATTCATGCATTTGATCACGCGCAACCGGCTACTGGGCTCGGCAGCATTCCTTTTCGCGCTGGCGCTGCCGGCTACCGCTCAACAGGTTGCCGCCAATGACGCCTTCAGCGGCGATCTGGAAACCGTGGTTGTGACTGGCACGGCCTTCAACGCCGATACCGCCCCCGCCAAGGCAAGGCTGGAGACCACGGAACCCCAAACCATCATCAACCAGTCCTATGTTCAGGATTCAGTCGCCGCCACCGCGGACTACACCACCATCCTGGCGATCGCGCCCAGCATGACCGGCATCGATCTGAACGGTCCGGGCCTGTCGGATGGCGGTGTCAAGAATACCCTGCGCGGCATTCCCGACGGCAATTTCGGCATCAATTATGACGGCATTCCCTTCGGCGACACCAATGGCCCCACCCACCATTCCGAATCCTATTTCCCCAGCACCACCATCGGCAGCATCGACGTGGACCGCGGCCCCGGCAATGCGGGCAACATGGGTCCCTCGACCTATGGCGGTTCGATCAACATGTTCTCCGAAATACTCACGCAGGACAGCCATACCAGGCTCTCGGCCAGCGGCGGCAGCTACGGGACCACGGATTTCAACGCCAATTACCAGACCGGTGACTATGATGTCGGCGGCCACACCGTCCGCACTCTGGTCAATTTCCAGGACACCAACTCCTCCGGCCTGCTGACGCTGAATACCACTGCCCATCAGAATCTACTGATCAAAACCTCAGTACAGCTGGCGCCCGGCTGGACCCTCACCGCGCTCGGCAACTACAACGGTCTGTTCCAAGGTCTGGAAGACAATGCCGGTGAGACGGCAGCCCAAGCCAATGTCTTCGGCAAGCGTTTCGCTGAGCAGAATATCAATGCCAACGCCGGCAACTATGCGGCTTACAACCATGTCCACAAGAAAACCGACACGGATTATCTGCGCCTGCAGGGTGACCTGGGCGACGGCTTCTCCATCGACAATCTCGGCTACACCTATGCCTATGTGAACAAGACCCTCAGCACCACCTCGGTAGCCCAAACCGGCGCCGACATCACGGCTGGCATCACCGAAGGCAATGGCACCATCGTCAATGGCGTCGCCTTCAAGAATGATGTTCCCGGCTATACCAAGCAGAACGCCTATCGAAATTGGGGTGACATTTTCCGCGCTACCAAGGATTTCGATTTCGACTGGCTGACGGGGCAGCTACGTGCCGGCGTGTGGTGGGAGAATTCCGCTTCTCAGCGCCGCCGTTACGATTACGACGCGACACAATGTGCCGCCGCGAGTTGCAATCCGTGGAAGACCCAGCAATTCGCCGACTCGCGACTGCTCGCGGGCGAAACTTCGGCACTCTACAATGGCGGCTATTATGAATATGAAGAACATTCAAACTGGAGCCAGTATCAGCCCTATGTCGAACTGGAGCTGCGCCCGCTCGACGGATTGACCCTCACGCCCGGCTTCAAATACGTCAACTGGACCCACACCGTCGCGGCGCCGCTGGAACAGAAAACCTCTCCGGTCGTTCCTGCCTACCAATCCTTCACCACCACCCGCGACCTGCCGTTCATGACGGCGAATTACAAGATCATGCCGAGCTGGAGCGTCTACGCCCAATATGCCCAGGGCATCTATGTTCCGGACATCAGCTCCTTTGAGCAGAAAGTGCCGTCCCTGGTGTTCCCCAAGGCGCAGACCAGCACCAACTACCAGGTGGGAACGGTCTACTACGCCGACAATTTCACCTTTGACGGCGATCTCTATTATATCGGCGTCAACAACAATATCAGCTTCCAGGCCTGCAACCTGGCGCCGATCTTCGGACCGTCGGGCTTCACCTGTGCCCTCAATACCGGAACAGCGATCTACAAGGGCGTGGAAGGCGAAGGCACCTATGCCTTTGACGGCGACTTGGACGGGCTCGCGGTGTTCCTCAACGCCTCGATCATCTCCGGCAAGTCCAACGGCCTCTGGCTCAAGCAGGTGCCGATGTGGACCACGGCGGGCGGCCTGACCTACAAGATTGGCGGCTTAAAATTGTCGCTGATCGACAAGATTGTCGGGCAGCAATATTCTGACAATGCTGATACCCTCTTCTACAAGCTGGGCGCCTATAACAACATGGATTTCAAGGGCACCATCCCGCTCACCGACTTCCTGGATATCAGCGTTGGCATATACAACGTACTGAATCAGGCATCGCTGGTGGCGACTGGCATTGTCGACAAGTCGCCAATCGGCGGCTCCAGTGTCTATGACTTGAAAAACCGCTCCGGCAGCCTCGACACCTATTCGTGGCAGCCGCCCCGCACCTACCAGCTCACGTTGAAAGCCTCATTCTAGGCGGGAGCAGAGTATGAAGCGTTTTATCATCGCCGGGTTTTTGGCGCTGCTCAGCATGTCGGCGTTCGCCAAGGACGCGGACCCCGGTTTTCTGAAACCGTCCGACATGTATGACCCGGCGCACTTCCTGCCGCCGCCGCCGGAAGAAGGGTCCCCTCGGGCTATGGCGGAATTGGCGGAAACCAAAAGGCTCCTGGCCGAAGCGACACCGGAGCAGCGCACCGCGGCAGCCCAGGATGACCATAGCGAGAACGGCACTATTTTCGCCGCGGTGCTGGGGCCGGCCTGGGACTTGGCCAAGCTCCCCGCCACCGCCAAGGTCATCAATGAAGTGACGGCCAGCGAAGGGCCTTTCTCCGACATCGCCAAGAATGAGTTTCATCGCCGCCGTCCCTGGATCGTGGACACGTCCATCCAAACCTGCGCGCCCCACCGGCCCAGCCAAGACATGCAGTCCTATCCCAGCGGCCATGCCACGGTCGGCTATGGCATGGGCGTGGTGCTGGCCAATCTGATGCCGTCCCATGCCCAGGCGATCCTGGGACGATCAGAACAGTTCGCCGAGAATCGCATCATCTGCGGCATGCATTTTCGCAGTGACATCGTCGCCGGCCAGCAATTCGGTACCATCATGGCCATCCGCCTGATGCAGAATCCGCAATTCCAGGCCGACATGGCGGCGGCGAAAACGGAATTGCAGGCTGTGCATCTGGCGCCGTAAGCCGGGCCGCTGCATCGCAACAACGCCAATTTCAAACGGTCCGCATTGCAGGCGTTCCGTCTTGCGATCCCTTAAAGCCGAAAACACGCGGGGACGCCGCTTCGGCACGTTATGCTCAAAGCGAGATCATGCTCACGCAACGCTCCTCTCTGTGTGCATGTGCGAAGTGAAATGCTCTGATCTGCACCAATAGTATGCGGCGTGGCGGCGCGCTGTTGCGCCAGTTTTACCAGCTTGCGCCCGGCATTTTCCCATGTAAGCCTTCGCGCCACAAAAGGGAGGGTTTCCATAACACCCTCACCATCAAGGGGAGAAATTTATGCGAAATCTGCGTTCCAAGAAATTCATGCTGGGCGCAAGCCTGGTCGGCATCGTGGCCGCGCTGGCCGTCGGCCAGTCCGTGTTCCACCAGAACATCATTGGCAGCGCCAATGCCCAGGCGCCGATGGTGCCGCTGTTTGAAGCCGACGGCAATTGGCCCAAGCCGCTGCCCAATGGCTGGGTAATTGGCTCGACGATCGGCCTCGCCGCCGATCCGCACGACAATATTTGGATCATTCATCGTCCCGGCACCTTGAACCAGAAAGAATCCTATCTCACCCGGCACGAATCTGATTGCTGCACGGCGGCCCCCGACGTTCTGGAATTCGACGAAAAGGGCACTCTGGAGCATCATTGGGGCGCGGTCGCCGGCCATGACTGGCCTTCGTCCAACCATGGCGTGACGGTCGACAAAGAAGGCAATGTCTGGCTCGGCGCCAATGGCGCCGCCCAGCCCGGCCCGCCCGCCGGCAGTGCCGAGCAATTCGCCCGCCGTCCCGGCGCGGCGGCTGGCGCGGAAGGTGGCGGCGAAGCAGGCCGTTATCACGACAGCTTCATCCTGAAATTCTCCCAGGACGGTCAGTTCCTGGGCGAAATCGGCACCGCCAACGGTTCCAAGGGCAGCCTCGACACCAACAATGTGCGCGGCGTGGCCCAGATCCGCTTCCTGCCCGATGGCACCCTGGTCGCGGCCGATGGTTACGGCAACCATCGCGTCTCGGAATGGGATCCCAAGACGATGAAGAACATTCGCGTCTGGGGCGCCTATGGCAAGCCGCCGAGCGATGATCCGATCCCGCATTACGATCCCAACTCGCCGCAGTTCGGCAATCCGGTGCACTGCGCCGAGCCGTCGCATGACGGCATTCTGTATGTCTGCGATCGCACCAATAACCGCATCCAGACGTTCAAGTTCGACGGCACTTACTTGAACCAGTACACGATGGAAACCGACAGCAAGGGCGACGGCTCGGCCTGGGAAATCGCCTTCTCCAAGGATCCGGCGCAGAAGTTCCTCTACATCTCCGACGGCACCAACGAAAAGATCCATGTCTGGGATCGCGCCACGATGAAGGAACTCTATTGGTTCGGCGGCGGTGGCCGTCAGCCTGGCCAGTTCTATGCGGTGCACTCCATCGTCACCGACTCGAAGGGCAACATCTTCACGACCGAAACCTATGAAGGTAAGCGCGTGCAGAAGTGGGTCTATAAGGGCCTGAAGCCGCTTGATGCCGTCCTCAAGATGGGCTTCACCGGCAACAGCGTCATCGGCCGTCCGAAGCCCTAAGTTTCAAAGCCTGACGAAAAGCATTAGGGGAGAGACGCATCGCGTCTCTCCCCTTTTTCTTTGTGCATGTTGTGAGGTCTGGTTGCCGCCTATTTGCCGGCAGCGTTGCGCACCGCGAAGGACGCGGTCAGTTTTTCGCCGCTCTTGAATGCCAGGGTCACCGGCACAGTGGCGCCGGGTTTGAGGGACGGCTTGGTGTCCATGCACATCAGATGATAGCTGCCCGGTGTGAAGCTGACCTTGCCGCCGGCGGGCACAGATACTTCCGCCACGTCCGACATCGAACTGAGGCCGCCTTTGTCGTCCGACTTGTGCAGCATCAGCATGCCACAGGCCGGGCTGTCAGCACCGGTGAGAATCACGGGTTTGCCGCTCTTGTTCTGCAAGGTGAAATAACCGCCCGACGGTACGGCTGAGGGCAGCGCCCGCATCCAGCCATCCTGCACGCTGACACCAGCGGGGCTGGAATCGGCGGCCTGGGCCACGGGAAGTGCTGCCAGCAGGAAAAAAGCGGCAGCGGCGCCCTGCAACACTCTGCAATTGGCTGTCCGCATTGAAACGCTCCTGATCCTGTGGGCGGCACCTATCCCATATCCATCGGGCGAATTGAAGGCTGGGGCTTTGCTGCGCCTGCTCAATAGCTTTGCCGCGCTTGCCTGGCCTGGGGCCGGGCCTTATATTTCCGCCATAAATACTGCCAGCAACGGATCCGGTTTCGCATGTTTACCAAGGGTTCAGGCCGCGAGACGCTAAAGAAAATCGGACTGGGCGCCGCCTTTCTCGTGGTGATCGCTTCGCCCGAAATCCTGCATGTGGCCATTGCTTCGCCCGCGCCCAAGCCGGCCACCGCCCAGGCGGCCAATGCGAGCACGTTTGTACCCACCTGCAGCGCCGACCAGGTGGTGGTGGATACCCGTCCCGATCCGGCCTGGGTCGGCGCCAGCTTCGCGCATGATGATTGCTGGGCGCCCGTCATGCCTGCGACGTTCAACGGCGCCAACGCCAGCCGCGAAAAGATTGTCGCCGCCATGGCGGCATCGAAACGCTATGCCGTCCAGGCTGCCACCTATCAGAAATGCATCAGTGATTTTGTCGTCGCCCGCCGCGCCGCGGCTGACAAGGTGAAAAAGCCGATTGATGTGGCGCTGGTCACCATCGAAGACCACCGCATCGCCGCCAGCGAGAACAACAAGAAGAAAGTCGCGGCCCTGACCGGCAACGAAGTTCAGGCTTTCAACGAATTCGGCAGCCAGTGTGACGACTAGCCTGGCACGCCGTTAAGGACGCATCACGCCGTTAACCCCAAACAGTTCGCTGTGATCTTGCGCAGAGCCGGGGTACAACAGACCGATGTTGCGTTATTGCGGCCCGCTCGCGTTCCTGGCGTCCATCCCGTTGCTCTATTACGGGCTCGGGCCTGCCACGCCTCTGCTCACCGTCGCCGCGCTGCTGCTGTTGCTGGGCGGGGCCGAGCTTATGTTTCCGCGCAGCAACGCCGCTGCGCCGGGTAAACGCGGCTTCCGGGCGCTGGTGCTGCTTTATGTTCCGCTACAGCTTGGGGTGATCGGCTGGGCCGTCGCCGTCGCCGCTGCAACACCTCTCGCGGGCTTCATCGCTCTTGTTCTGTCTGCGGGCTTGACCACCGGGGTTTTCGGCATGCTGGTGGCGCATGAGGCAGTGCATAGCGGCGATCCTTTCGAGCACAGGATCGGAACTTTGATGCTGACCGGCATGCTTTACCGCCATTTTCGCATCGCCCATCTGCACGGTCATCACCGTTGGGCGGCGACAAGCCGCGATGCCGCAACCGCCAGACTTGGCGAAGGCTTTTATCATTTTCTCGCGCGCACCGTGCCCGGCCAGTTTGCCGAGGCGCAGGCATTTGAAAGCCGCCGCTGCGCTCAGGGGCCGCGCCCTTTGCTGGCCAACAGGATCGTGGGTGATATCGCAGTCTATGTCGCGCTGCTCGCTGCCATCGCGTTTTTTGCCGGGCCATGGGGTCTGCTGCTTTTTTGCCTGCAAAGCACCGTGGCGATCATTGTGCTGGAGCTTTTCAATTATATCGCCCATTACGGGCTGACGCGGCAGCTGGACGCGTCAGGAAACCCGGAAACTCTGACCGGGCGCCATAGCTGGAACAGCAGCAACGTGATTGCCAACAGCCTGATCTTCAACATGGGCCGCCACAGCTTTCATCATGCCCGCCCCACCTTGTCGTACCAGAATCTGCGGGTGGTGGAGGCGGCGCCCGAACTTCCCGCCGGTTATGCGGCCAGCATTCTTCTGGCGTTGGCGCCGCCGCTATGGCGCCGGACCATGGACGCCAAAGTCCGGCAGATTGGCTGAACCATGCTGCGGCGTGCTGCGATGATTTTTCTGGTTACTGTTCTGGCGGCGACGGCGGCATCGGCCCAGATCGTCACACCCAATTTGTCCCTGCCGCCTTGCAGCGGTCAGCACTGTCTGTTGCGTCCGCGCGGCGCCACCGCCGCGCATGAAGCGGCCCCGTCCGCCGTGAAGCGTGCTTGTCCCGCGGGCACGGTTTTCGACGCCTATAAAGGTGCCTGCCGGGTGACGCCCGGCGCGCGTTAACATGATGAATTTGCGCTGTTGGCGCGGGGTCCGGCCTTTCAAATAGGCAGGGATTGCCCGGTTTCTGTGCTGTGCTTGTGAAATAGGGCTTTTAAGCCTATAGCTGGTCCCGCGTGGTTCTTGCGTCCTAGTCAGGCGAAGCGCTTCTGTCTTTCTGACCCGCTTTCAGCGCGCCGGACGAACCGAAAAACTTCCTTAGGCCCCGATGTTCTCGTTTCCACCACCGTCTGTGCATATCGCACAGCGGAACATGACGTCTAAGGAAAATACAATGACGATCGGTACCGTGAAGTTTTTCAATTCGAGCAAGGGCTTTGGTTTCATCTCGCCGGACGGCGGCGGCAAGGACGTGTTCGTCCATGCTTCGGCTCTCGAAGCGGCCGGCATGCGCACGCTTTCGGAAGGCCAGAAGGTCTCCTTCGACATCCAGCCGGATGCCAAGGGTTCGAAGGCTGCTAATCTGCAGGCGGTTTGATTATTAAATGCGGGCGGCTGCCGGTTACGGTGGCCGCCCGTTTTTTTTGTAAGGACATCCCATGACGGACGCTGCGCCCCGCGCCACCGAAGACAAGCCGGCTGCCCGCAGAACCGCGGACACCCATTTTGTCGCCTGGGAAAAACGCACGGCCCTGGTCAAAAATGGCTTGGCAGAAGAACGTGCCGCCTGCGACCTCAAAACCACCAAGCTGCGCGCCCTTCGCCTCGCCAAGGAAGAAGCGGACCGGGAAGCGTCCCGCATCGCGATCAAGAAGCGCGTGCTGGCGGATGAGCAAAAAAGCGCCCGGCGCGCCGCCAAGTAACGATCGGTAGTTTGGCCCGGCTGTTCTGTCAGCCCGGCAGTTTTCGCATCGCCGCGATCAGTCCCGTGACTTCGCTGCCATACTCCATCCGCAGGAAGCCTTCCTCCAGCCGCAGCAATTCCATGCCCGCATCCGCCGCCAGCGCGGCGATGCTGTCCTTGTGATGGGCGTAGCGGCCGGAATCCGTCAGTTGATAGGGGTGGACCGCGCCGCGCTCCACCGAAAATGCCAGCACGCCGTCATCCGCCAGCCGGCTTTTGGCAGCCCGGATCACCGGCGCCAGATCACCGAAATAAATCAGCGTGTCGCAGGCCACGATCAGGTCGTAACGCTCCTGGCAATCCGCCAGCCAGGCAGTGATTTCGCCGACATGCAGAGAATCATAAATGGCGCGGGCACGGGCGTGCTCGACCATTTCCGGTGACAGATCCACACCGGTCAGGCGCGAAGCGCGCGGCTTTAGCCGCAGGCCCGACAAGCCGGTGCCGCATCCCAGATCCAGAACCTTGAGGCCGCTGCGGTCTGCCATTACGGCCTGGAGCATTTCGCCCAGCCGTTCCGGCGCCTGATAGTCCAGCGTGTCCACCATGTTGCTTTCGTAGAAAGCGGAAAACTTTTTGTAGAGCTGCTGGATGCAGGCGTCGGGAACGCGCGCGGGCGGCGCTTCATCGCGCAGCGCAGTCAAGATGTGCTGCACTTCCGCGTCATCCGGATGGCTCTCAAGATATTTCTCGTAACCGATGCGGGCCTGCTGCCGCTGCCCCACGATATGCGCGAGCTCGGCCATGGCGCACCAGACTTCGGCGTCATCGGGCGACAATTCCACCGCCCGGCGGGCACACAGATAGGCCGTCTGGATCTTGCCGTGGTCGCGCAAATGCGACGCCAGGCTGGACAGTTCGCCGGCATCCATGACCTTGCCCGGCCCGCCAACGCCATCATCCTGGACCAGCAGCCCGGCCGTAATGGCGCCTTCAATCCAGGTGTCGATTTCGCCGCTGCTGCCATCCGGCACAAAAGGCTCGGCGATGGCGCGCACCGCCGTTTTGGTGCGTGTGCCGTTGCACAATTCGGCAATCAGCGCCGCCACCGGATTGAGTTCATGCAACCGGTCCTGTGCCGCATCATAGGCGATATAGCCGTTCTCTACCGGCGACAGCAGGATGTTGGGGTTCAGTCTGGGATGGCTCATCTGTGCCCAATAAGAAACAGGCGGCCGCGCATTATGGCACGGCCGCCTGTTCCGGCAATTATGGTCGCTTCGGAGCCTAGGCTCCGAGGCGGCAATTACATGCCGCCGCCGGCGGCATCGCCCTTGCCCTTGCCCTTGCCCTTGCCCTTGCCCTTACCTTTGCCCTTGCCGCCCATGTCGCCGCCCGCATCCTGCGCGACCGCCACAGAGGTCATCATCGGCACCGCAGCGGCAACCGCGGAACCGACCACGAGGGTCTTGAAAAATCCACGACGGCTCTGGTCGATATGTGTAAGTGCATTCAACGCATCTTCGATTTTCTTGATAGACACAAACGCCTCCCTGTTGTTGATGGGCGCGAGTATGCCCAAGGCATCGCCGCGCGCCTCGGCCAGCCGGATGAATTCTTTGTAACCCTGTTAAAATAGGCTGCGAAGGCGGAGTTTTTCGGTTGCTGCAGCGCAGCGCCCTTCATGGGTAAATGTCATTTCGCTTCACGCCGGCGCTAGCTGCCGCGAATCAGCTCGTGCCTGCTGGAATATAAGTGCAGCGCCTTATGCCAAGCTGGGTGTGATCTTGCATCACGAAGTGCGGACGAACGCCTGATCGCGCCCGCTATCCCACGGTCAGCGAGATATGGGCGGCGATGTCGCCCTTGGTTCCCTCGCCCAAACGCACCGTGACGTTCTGGCCCTCGTGCAGTTCGGCGATATTGCAGTGCCGCAGCGTTTCCATATGCACAAAGATGTCGGGCGTGCTGGTGCCACGCGTGACAAAACCATAGCCCTTGGCACGGTTGAACCATTTGACGACCGCCACGAAGGCTGGACCGCGCGGTTCGACAGCGCTGCGGGCCTGCCGTTCGGTGACGGCGGGCAGGGTTTGCGCGGTGGAATTGTCCAGGGAAACGACTTTCGTGGCCTGCAGCCCGCGCGGGCCGGGGATCGCCTCGCACACCACTGTGGCGCCTTCGCGGATGGTCTTGAACCCGGAATGCCGCACGCAGCTCTGGTGCAGCAGGATGTCGGGTTCGCCGTCCGAGGGTTTCACAAAACCATAGCCTTTGACGCTGTCGAACCACTTGACGTGGCCGGTGACGGTCCTGGCGTCGAGCCCGCTCATCATCGCGCCAGGATGGCCGGCGCCGATGTGCGAAGGCGGCGATAAATTCTCGCTCTGCCTCATAACTTGCCCCATTTCATGGCGAACAAATGCACGCCTGCGCCCAATTTGTAGGCTCAAGGCTATTGGATTTGTATGAAGCTGTATGGTCCACGCATGGAACGGGGCGTTCCAAAATTGGAACACAGGCGTTTCGTCAAGCGGATGCCATGGGCGCGGCTACAGGGCCGGTGGAACGTCGGTGAATTTGAAAAAAAGAGGCTAGAGCAGCGCGCCCGGAAGCGAGAAAATCTCGTCTTCGGAATAGCCGTCATTGTCCTGCAGCCGCGGGGTGTAGCGGCAAAGACCCATCACGAAACTGGGAACGTCATTGTCGTCTGCCAGGGGCAAATAGAGGTGCTCTGCCTGCAGATATTCGCGGCCATTGATCTGGACACGGCCGACGAAACGCCAGGGTTGCTCACTCTCCATGATCATGTCGCAGGCCTGGGTCCAGCGAGGCAAATGCTCCGGTTTGACGCTGTCATCGAACAATTTGCCTGTATGATGGCCCACGATTTCAGTCACGCTGCTGCCGATCAACCGCCAGCGATAATGGTGAGGATTTTCGCCTTCCCGTTGCAGCACGATGATATGGCGCAAATAATCCTTCAGGTCGCGCGCTGTCATTTGCGAGCGTGCCGGCATCTTGCGGTCACCGGCTTTTTGCCGCCAGATCGCGAGTAAATCCGTGTAATAGGGGTCCTTGAAAGCGAGCAGCGGATCGCAGGCCTGGTGCCAATGCTGGCTGAGGGCGCGCTGATTATATGCTTTCGCGGCAGAAATAACATTCATGCCCCATTTTCGGCCATTGCCGGTCAACGTCCGGTAAACGGGTATAGAATTTGCCAGTAAACAAATTCTTAACAGGGCAGGGTTCTGTGGTCCGCGTTAACGGCGAAACCGGGCCTCGCGGGCGCCGGTGAGGGATACTGCGGATAGGGTCGCCAGCGCATCCGTGTGGGAATGTTCCATCAATTTGAGCGGGTGGATGAATTCATCGCGGAACCAGGGAAATTTTTCGGGCGAGAAAGCCTGGATGACCCACTCGATCAGGCGCGCCACGCGGGGGATGTTTTTGGCATCGGGATGATAAGCCATCCAGATATCGACATGTTCATGCACGTCCAGATCCAGCGGCACGAGGGGCGATCCGATCCATTGCGCGTAGGATGTTCTGCTGAGCAATGGCGGCGGCGGTTTGGAAATCGCCTTCCTCAACGGCACCGTCGGTGCGCCGGTTGGCACGCTGGACAGTATCCAGTCCGTCGCCACCCCGCCGGGCTTCTCCGTCGTCTCTTCGGGTGACTTCAATGGTGACGGCTTCAGCGACATTCTGCTGAAAGACGGCGCTGGCGATGTCCAGGTTGACCTGATGCGCGGCAGCACGGTGGAGAGCTCGGCCGTTCTTGCCGCGCCAGGCTTGACGGCAATCGGCAGCGGTGACTTCAACGGCGATGGCAAGAGCGACATTCTGTTCAGCAACGCCACAGGCGACGCGGTGATCTGGACCATGAATGGCACCAGCCAGACCGGCGCCTTCGCGGCCCAGACCAAACCGAGCGCCGGTTACAGCTTGATGGGCGCAGCCGATATCAATGGCGACGGCATCAGCGATCTGCTTTGGCAGAATGGCACCAATGTGTACGTCACGCTGGAAGACGGCGCGGGCAATGCTCTCGCAGGCAGCGGGCTGCTGAACAATATAGTCCCGGCCAACAGCTTCCATCTTCTCGCCTCCACCGGCGGCGGCTGAGGCAGCCCTCAGACGTAAAAGAAAAAGGGCCGGTGCGAACCGGCCCTTTTTTCTTGTCTGCCGCTCCAGGATGGCGAGGCTACCTGTCAATAATTACGGTCGCAATCATTGACATTCCGCGCCGGAACACCGCTAATCGCAAAGATTACAGCCGTAACTAATAATCGCAATTGGCCGGTGTTCGTCGATGGGTAAGAGGCGATTTGTTCCAATATGCGGGTCGCACAGCCTTTGGCGGCTGGAACTTGTTGCGGCTTGCTGCCCAAAAAACCCGCAAAGCGCGCGCGTCGAGCCGGGCTTGCCCTTCCGCCAGATCGATCCAACACAGGCTGATGCCAAGTCAAAGGCAAAGTGTCATGTCGCAGAGCTGAAAATCTCGCGACGATTCGCGACAATGGCGACGGGGTCACTCGCAAAATCACAAACGGTTGAAAGGTCAGGGAATTTCGCGGATCGCCCGCCGCACTTTTCCGCCGAGCATCCAGTTCACCCAGCGTGATTACAATGTACACAGAAACAAAGGCTTATGGTATGGTTTGGCGCGTTGTGCTTCAGGGTGGGGCAGCTCGCGAGGAAATTGAAGTACAACAACAAAAAAATGCGACGGGCCCCAAAGGCCTGCCAGGGAAAGTTTCATGACCATCCAGACGACACAACGCACCGCGCCTGCCATAAAAATCAGCAAGCCGCGGTCCACGCGCAAATATCTCATCGGCGGCGTTGCCCTTATTGCCGTGATCGCCGGCTTCTATTTCTGGAGTCACAGCGGTGCCACCGCGCCGCGCCGCGCGCCGCCCGTTCCGGTGCAGGTCGGTCAGGCCCAGCAGCTCGACATGCCCGTCATCAAGAATGCGCTCGGCACCGTGGTGGCCAATACCACGGTTGCGGTCACCGCGCGGGTGCAGGGCCAGCTCACCAAGGAATATTTTAAAGAAGGTCAGATGGTGAAAGCCGGCGACCTTCTGTTCGAGATTGACCCCAGGCCGTTCCAGGCGGCGCTGGCGCAGGCGCAAGGCCAGTTGGACCGCGACCAGGCCGCCTTGGCCAATGCTTTACGCGATGCCAGCCGCTATGCCGCGCTTTTCGCCCAGAACGCCATTTCCATGCAGCAGCGCGACGCCTCTGCCGCCACAGCCCAATCGGATGCAGCGGTGGTCACTTCGGATCGCGGCGTGGTCGAGGCGGCGCGTCTCAATCTGGAATTCACCCAGATCCGCTCGCCCGTGGACGGCAAGACCGGCCCGGTTCTGCTGCAGCCCGGCAATCTGGTTTCGGTCAATGGCCTGACCCAGCCTTTGGTCACCATCAGCCAGATTCATCCGGTCAAAGTGTCCTTCGTCCTGCCCCAGGCCGATCTGCCGCGCATCCAGACGCGTTTCGCCAAGGGCAATCTCACCGCCCTGGTCAATCTGCATGGGCAGACCGACAAGGCCATCACCGCGCCGGTGGATTTTGTCAGCAACGCCGTCAGCACCGCCGGCACCATCGAACTGCGCGCCACCTTCCCCAATCTCGACGGCCTGCTGGTGCCCGGCCAGCTCGTGGATGTCACGGCGGCGCTGGATGACATTCCCGGCGCCATCGTGGTGCCGCGCGTCGCTATCATCAATGGTCCCGACGGCCAGTTTGTTTATCGCATCACCCCGAAAATGACGATCGCCATGGTTCCCGTCACGGTGACGTTCGACAACGGCACCGATGTTGCCGTGAAGGGCGCCATCAAGGCCGGCGACCAGGTGGTCACGGATGGCGGCTTGCGCGTTACCCCCGGCAGCAAGGTTACGATTGCCCGTCTGGCGGCGCGTCCCGCTGGCGGCAAGAGCAGTGGCAAGGGCGGTAAACCCGGCGCCAAGGGCGGCGCCAAACCCGACAAGGGCTGAACACATGAATATGTCCCGCATCTTCATTGAACGGCCGATCATGACCGCCCTGGTCATGGCGGCCTTGGTCATCTTTGGCCTGTTCGGCTATTTCGTCCTGCCGGTTTCCGACCTGCCGAATGTGGATTTTCCCACCGTCAATGTCAGCGCCCAGTTGCCGGGCGCCGATCCTGTCACCATGGCCTCCGGTGTCGCCGGCCCGCTGGAGAACCAGTTCTCCACCATTCCCGGCGTCGACCAGATGAGCTCCAACAGCACCATCGGTCAGACCAACATCACCATCCAATTTGCGCTGGATCGCAATATCGATCTCGCGGCGCAGGACGTGCAGGCGGGTATCAGTGCCGCGCTGGGCTTCCTGCCCAAGGCGCTGCCGCGCCCGCCCAGCTTCCGCAAGGTCAATCCCAACGACCAGCCGATCATGTATCTCTCCATGACGTCGGAAACGATGGCACTGAACGATCTCGACGAATATGCCGAGACGTTGCTGGCGCGCCAGATCTCCACGATTGAAGGCGTGGCGCAGATCCAGGTGTTCGGCCAGGGCAAGTATGGCGTGCGCATCCAGGCCGATCCCGATGCGCTGGCGGCGCGCCAGATCGGCATTGACCAGCTTGCCAGCGCCATCGCCGGCGCCAACGTCAATATGGCCACCGGCGCCATCAATGGCCCCCGCCAGGCGGCCTCCATCCTGGCCACCGGCCAGTTGAACAATGCCGCGGATTTCCGCAACCAGGTCATCGCCTATCGCAACGGCGCGCCGGTACGCCTCAGCGAAGTCGCCAACGTGATTGACAGCCAGGAAAGCTACACGGGCGGCACCTGGATGCACGCCAAGAAAGGCATCATGCTGGCGATCAACCGCCAGCCCGGATCAAACACGGTCCAGGTGATCGACAATATCAAGAAGATCCTGCCCAAGTTCCAACTGGGCCTGCCCAAATCCGTCAAGCTTCTGGTTATTTTTGACCAGAGCAATCAGATCAGGGCGTCGGTCGACGACGTGCAGATCACGCTTTTAATCGCCGGCGCGATGGTCGTGGGCGTGATCTTCGTCTTCCTGCGCCGCGTTTCGGCGACCCTCATTCCCTCGCTGGCGCTGCCGATCGCGGTGATCGGCACCTTCGCCGGCATGGCGGCGATCGGCTACAATCTCGACAATCTGTCGCTGATGGCGCTCACCTTGTCGGTGGGCTTCGTGGTGGATGACGCCATCGTGATGCTGGAGAATATCGTCCGGCACATTGAGCATGGCGAGACGCCCTATGAGGCCGCCATGAAGGGCTCAGCCGAAATCGGCTTCACCATCCTGTCCATGACCATCAGCCTGGCGGCGGTGTTTATTCCCATCGTCTTCATGGGCGGCATTGTCGGCCGCCTGCTACACGAATTCGCCGTCACCATCATCATCGCCATTGCCTTCTCAGGCTTCATCTCGGTGACCCTGACGCCCATGCTGTGCGCCTATGTGCTCAAGGACGAGCATGGCCAGGCCCATAACGCCTTCTATCGCTGGAGCGAAAACACCTTCAACAGGCTGCAGAACGGCTATAACCGCTCGCTGGGCTGGGCCGTAACGCATCGTCCCGTTATTCTGGGCATGTTTGTCGCCAGTGTTATGGCCAGTGTCGGCCTGTTCATGATCATGCAGGAAGACTTCCTGCCCAGCGATGACCAGGGCCGCCTCACCGCCTCGATCCAGGCCGCCAACGGCACCTCGTTCCCCCAGATGATCAGCTACCTGCTTCAGGTCGGTAAAGTGCTGGATACCGATCCCAATGTCGTCAATGCGGTCTTGCAGATACCCAGCATCAACGGCGCCGCCGGCACCAATCAGGCCATTGCGCGCGTGATCCCGCTTATCCCCGCGAGCAAACGCAAGAACGCCGACGAAATCGCCCGTGAGTTACGCGTAAAACTGGCGCGCATCCCCGGCATCAACGTCTTCGTCGCCAATCCGCCCTCGATCAGCATCGGCGGTCGCACCGGCCGATCAACCTACCAGTACACCATGCAGGACACGGATCTTGACGAGCTCAAGAACTATTCTGACCAGTTGGTGGCCTATCTGAGGGATCTGCCAGCTTTTGTCGGCGTCAATAGCGACCTCGACGCGGCGATGCCCTCGGTGCATGTCGCGATCAACCGCGATGCCGCCGCCGCCCTCGGCGTACCGGCGCAGAATATTGAAACCGCGCTGGGCGACGCCTTTGGCGGCCAGCAGATTTCCCAGATCAACCGGCCGGCCAACCAGTATGAAGTGATCCTCGAACTTCTGCCGTCCTTCCAGGAGAGAGCCTCGCAGCTTGATCGGCTTTATGTCAGCACCAATGCCGGCACCCTGGTGCCGCTGTCGGCGGTCACGACGGTCACCCAAGGCACCCAGCCGCTCAGCATCAACCATTCCGGCGAAGTGCCGTCTGTCACCATCTCGTTCGACCTGACCAAGGGCTACACCCTCAGCGATGCCGTCTCGGCGGTGAACCGGGCTTCAACTGATCTCGCCTTCCCGCAGACCATCAGTGGCGCCTTCCAGGGTACCGCGGCGGCCTTCCAGCAATCCACCCAGGGCATGGGCATGTTGCTGCTCGTCGCCATGATCGTGGTCTATATCATCCTGGGCATTCTATATGAGAGCCTGATTCATCCGCTCACCATCCTGTCCGGCCTGCCTTCGGCGGCGATGGGTGCGCTTTTGATCCTGTATCTGGTCGGATTGCCGCTGACGCTCTACGCCTTTGTCGGCATGATCATGTTGATCGGCATCGTCAAAAAGAACGCCATCATGATGATCGACTTCGCCCTCAACCTTCAACGCGAGAGCGGGATCTCGCCCCAGGATGCGATCCTGGAAGCGGCCAAGATCCGTTTCCGTCCCATCATGATGACCACCATGGCCGCGATGATGGGCACCTTGCCCATCGCGCTGGGTCTGGGCGCAGGCGCCGCCTCGCGCCGCCCGCTGGGGCTTTGCGTGGCCGGCGGATTGCTGTTCTCGCAGTTGCTGACGCTCTACATCACGCCCGTGATCTATATTTACCTGGATCGGGTCGAGCAGTGGATCACCAGCGGCCGCGGCAAGGGCCGTCACCCGACGGACGCGATCAACGCGCCGGCGGAATAAGCCTTTGAAACATCTGGTTATACTCGTCGCCGCTGGCTCCCTGCTGCTGGCGTCCGGGACGATGGCGCAAATGCGCCCTGGCGCAAAAGTGGAAAAGACCTATGGCCTGGGTCTGCCGCGCGACATGGACAAGCTGATCCCGCAAGATTCCGATTATCCGGTCTATCCCCTGAAGCCGGGCCAGCAGGCTTACAAAGACGTGGACGGCTATCGCATCAAGGACACGATCAAGAAAATCACAGCCATTTCTCTTGAGAGCCTGGATGACGGCAATCAATATTGGGGCCGCATCGCCGGCACCAAATACGACCATGAAACGACGGAGTTCATGGCGCGCGAATATGAAAAGCTGGGCCTGACGGTCAAGCGTATTCCCTACACCGAACCCAGCATCTGGTTTCCCACCCATTGGGACATGTCCTATGCCACCGCCGGCGGCAAAAGCGGGCCGATCCTGACGGGCTTTCCCACCGACGAAACCGTGGCGACGCCACCCGAGGGCATCACCGCCGATGCGGTGTGGGTGGGCATCGGCTCCAATGCCGACCTGGCCGGCCGCGACCTGCACGGCAAGGCCGTGATCATCTACAGCTTCTTCGTGCCCGGCGGCCGCAGCCATTCGGCCAGTGATCGTTCCGGCATCTTTGATTCCAACACGCTGGCAACCAAGGCCGGCGCCGCCATGATCATTGACGTGATGGGTATTCCCGGCAACGGCCAGTTCGATCCCGAGGGCGCACCCGAAGGCAAAAGCGCCGTGCCGACCATGGCGATCAGCCAGGATGAAGGCTTCATGCTGCGCGACATGCTGGCCGCCGGCCAGAAAGTGCAGCTCCATCTCAAGCTCGATATTGAGATCAAGAAGGATGTGCCCGACCAGGACATTGTCGCGACTCTGCCGGGCATGTCGGACCAGGTGGATTTCGTCCTGGCCCATACCGACAGCTATTTCCAGGGCGCGATGGACAATGCCAGCGGCATGGCTACGGCAATTGATATCGCCCGGCATTATGCGGCGCTGCCAAAATCCAAACGCCCGCGCACCATGATGTTCTTCCATGAACCGGACCATCATCACGGCGAATATGGCCGCTCGATTTTCATCAAGGATTTTGACTGGAGCAAGGTCGCGCTGATCCTGAATTGCGAGCATACGTCCCAGTCGCAGCTTTTTCTGATGAACCAGGACCTGGAAATCGGCAACGCCATCAATGCGCGGCGCTGGTATGTCAGCGGCAGTCCACAGCTTCAGCAGTTGGTGAAAAGCACGTTCAAGGATTATAACGTGTCGGTTTATACCACGCCGGAAAAACAGGCTGGCGGCTCGCTGGGCGGCTTCACCAAATTGGCGCCAGCGTTTCACATCATTGACCACATCATTTATCACACCACCCTGGACACGCCCGAACTGGTGCCGGCGGTGGGCCTGGTCTATTCCGAACGCGCCTTCCTCAGCATTTTCGACCAGGCCAACAAGATGACCATGGCCGCGCTGCGCGGCACCGCACCGCTGCCCAATCCGCTGCCTGGCCCCGGCAACAGCTTCGGTACCCCCAGCGACGGCGGCCGGGGAGAGTGATGTCCTCAGACCTCGAGGCCCGGGCGCGCGTGATTCTGGGCCTGGACGATCTGGAAGCCGTGCCGAACGCGCTTCCCATTCGGGTCGAGCGCATGTGGCGCAAAGAGAATTTCGCGCCCGTCATCCCCTATACCGGCTCCTTGGTGATTTCGATGGGACACGCGCCGGACTTGGGCGTCTGGCAAGAAGCCGTTGCAGCCGTGGCGCGGCGCCATGAAGTGCTGCACAGCCATCTCGGTCTGGTCAACGATCGCGCTGTTCTGCTTCCGTCCACCACGCAAAGCGCCGATCTTGCAGTGGTGAAGGTGTCCCGCTCCCATATTGAAAACCATCACCACCGCCCATCCGCGCTGTCGGAATTTTTCGGCACACCGATGAATTTGTTCCAGGAGCCAGGATTTCGCTGCCGGGCCTTCCGCGACGAAGATGACAATGTCAGCCTGGGAATTCTCATGCATCACTATGTCGGTGATGCCTGGTCAACACAGATCTTGCGCCGGGAGATCAAAGCCGCGCACGCCGCGCTCGCTGATGGAACGGCGCCAGATTTCCAGCCAGCGCCCCAATATTCAGACTATGCCTTGTCGCAAAGGCGGGCCTTGGCGAAAAACCTGCCGGCGCAACTGGATTATTGGCAGCGGCAGCTCGCCGCTGCCCGCCCCACCGAACTTCCGTTCGATCGCAGCGGCGATCCGGACCGGCAAGGCCGCGCATTTTTCTTTTTGCCTGCCGAAATCCTGGAAAAATTGACGGCGTTATCTCGCGCCGAGCGCATATCCCTGTCCATTATTTCACTGGCAGCGTTCCAGCGCGCCTTGGCGATCTGGTGCGGGCAAACCCATGCGGTAACAGCCGTTACCTCGGCAGACCGGATTGCACCGCGATTTCGCGACACGGTCGGCCGGTTGATCGCGGGGGTGCCGGTGGCCAGCGATTTCTCCATGGACATGCCGGTGCGGGAATTTCTGACGGCGCTGGCCCGTCAGTTCTACGACACGATCCCGCATTGGGATCTGGCCTTTGAACAATATGACGAAATCTTTTCGCCGGCCCCGCCCTTCTGCCCCACCCGATTCAATTTTATTCCCCACCAGGCGGAATTTGCCACTGGCGGTGATGGCGCATCGCGCCCGGAATTTTCCGGTGTCCTGCGCTTGACCGACACGGGCAGGGGGGAGGGTTATAGCGACATGCTTTTCATACTGATGCAGTATCCCGACGGGCTGCTGGGCCGGGTCACGCACAGCCTCAATTTTTCTCCGCAAAAGATTGAAGCGTTCATCGCCATTTTCAGCCGGATTCTGGAAAAAATCGTCAGCAATCCTGGCGGAAAGCTCAGCGAACTCCTTTAGCGAGATGGCCTGGCCCTATTGCAACGCCTTTTTTTATGGCTCACTGCCGCCCGGAAAAATGGGGAAGATGAAATGATCGGATATGTGACACTGGGCAACAATGACATGGCCCGCGGCGCCGCGTTTTACGACGCGCTGACCAAAGAACTCGGCACCGGCCGCATGATGGAAACCGAGCAATTCATCGCTTGGGGCACGCCGGGCGGTGGCGCTGGTATCGGGCTGACCCGGCCGTTTGACGGCAAGGCGGCAACGGTCGGCAATGGCGTCATGGTGGCGCTCAGCGCCCGGGATAAGGCGCATGTGGACCGTATCTACCAATGCGCCATGCAGCGCGGCGCCAGCGACGAGGGCGCTCCCGGCCCCCGCGGCGAAGGCTTCTATGCGGCTTATTTTCGCGATCCCGACGGCAACAAGCTCAATGCCTTTGTCATGGGGTAATGTGCCCTTCTGCCGCCAGGTAAGCTGGGAACATTGCTCAAGCTTTTGCGTTCAATTGCGGACCCCCCGCCTATATTTGAACAGGAGCTATTATGGCCGACCAGAAACCCTTCCTGACCGACGTCAAGACCCTGCGTGAGCGTGCCCGCAAGCATCTGGAAACAGGAGCCATCGGTAGCAATTATATTGGGGACGTGAAAAAGACCATTGAGATTCTGCAGAGCGTGCTGGCGACTGAACTCGTCTGCGTGCTGCGCTACAGCATGCATTCTGTCGCCGCGTCCGGCATCTCCAGCGAAGCCGTCAAGGCCGAGTTCGCCACGCATGCCAAGGAAGAGCATGGCCATGCCATGGCGGTGGCCGAGCGCATCAATCAATTGGGCGGTAAGCCGAATTTCAATCCCGAAGGCCTGGTGTCGCGTTCGGCTTCCGAATATGGCGAAGGCGCCAATCTGGTGGACATGATCAAGGAAAACCTGATCGCCGAGCGCATTGCCGTGGACCATTATCGCGACCTGATCCGCTATTTCGGTGAGGACGATCCGGGCACGCGCAAGCTGATGGCTGATATCCTGGTGGTGGAAGAAGAACATGCCGACGATATGCACGATCTGCTGGTCGCGCATGAAGGCCATCCCATGCTGCCGAAATAATCCAGGGCAGTTTTCTCAGAACGGGCCGCGCTGTTTCAACGCCTCATACTGGCTTTTCAAGACCGCAATGCGGGTGCGATAAAGCAGGGTCAGACATCTGGCATCGCTGCTGCAACGCCGGCGCGATGCCAGAAACGCCCGCTGTGCATCGCCCATATCGCCGCGTGTGCCCATCGCCACCAGCCCAGCCAGCATGTCGAATCGCACCGCCATTTCGACATCGAGTTCGCTGAGCGCGCGCGATGCGCAAACTGCCTGTTCATCGCCGCCGCGTGCGCGCGTGCAATCAAAGCTTGCCGAGTTTGCTGGAACTGTCAGCAGCAACACGCCAAGCACCGGAATAATCAAAGAAAATCGCATTTGCGAAATATGCACCCCTGCTGGAACAACATGCAACCTTGGCGGAACCGTTGTTCCGCCTTGATTCAGGGGACGGGAGACATTAAGTACCTCTCATCGCGCAACCAGCGCCATCGTTCCCCATGTGCGGGAACACCGCCGCAGCGGAATTCTCGCCCACGCTTACCAGGGAACTTAGATGACGCTATCTCGCGTATTCCAAGAAAAGATTTCCGCGCCGCTGAATTTCGGCAAACTGCTTGGCGCCGGCCTGGTGCTGGGCGCTGCCGCTTTCCTGCTGCAACATCACCCCGTTGTGGTGGCGGCCTCGCACCCTGTCCTGCCTTTGCATGTGGTGGCCATGAAAGTCGCCGCGCCGCAACCCGCTTTCAATCCGGAAGACGCGATGTCGTCTGCCGAGTTGATGGCGCGCTGGGAGCCCAACATTACCGGCGCCGCCAAGCGGTTCGATATTCCTGCCGCCTGGATTCGCAATGTGATGCGCTCGGAAAGTGGTGGCCGCACCACCTTGAATGGCCAGCCGATCATTTCCGACCGGGGCGCCCTGGGCCTGATGCAGGTCGAACCGGACACCTACACCGAGATGGCGGCACAGTATCGCCTGGGTGCCGATCCTTTCGACACGCACGACAATATCTATGCCGGCGCCGCCTACCTGCGTTGGCTGCATGGCAAATACGGATTTCCGGCCATGTTCGCCGCTTACAATGCCGGCCCCGGTAGCCTGGAAGGCCATCTCTATCATGGTCAGCCCCTGCCGCAGGAAACCAAGCTCTATGTCGCTGGCATTACGCATGCGCTGGGGCAGGGCACCGATTGGCTCGCCAACAACGATAAACTGACCGTGACGGCACCCAATGGCGAAAAGATCGCGCTGGACCGCAACACCATCCGCTCGGTGCGTGCCGCGCTGCCGGGCGAATATGCCCCTGGCGTGGCCTCGGTGATCGACATGGGCAAAATCCATCAGGGCGTCCAGGAAAGCCCTGAAACTGTCCTGGCCGCCATCGGCCGGCACCCAGTGGCCACCGCCGCTACGGCCCATCGTCACAACGCCTGACCAGAGCTTCTTCTGACGCTATAGTGACGTCAGGAGAATGCCTTGTCCGAGATTGCGTCTGATACCTTCATTCCTGCCGCGGCTCCGGTTCACAAGCGGCGGCTGAGCCGGCTTGAGATCGCGCTGGCGGCACGGCGCAACGTGCTCGAACTGATTCCGGCCATTTCCTATCGTCAGCCCATCGTAACCGGCGAGGTACTGCGGCGCTGGCATATGCTGACCGATCCCGCCGGCTACAAACGGGTGATGCTGGACAATCTGGCGAATTACCCCAAATCCGAAATCATGCGCCGCATGCTGCGCCCCGCCATTGGCGAAAGCCTGTTCAATGCCGACGGACCGGAATGGAAATGGCAGCGCCAGGCCGTGGCGCCGGTTTTCACCCATCGCAATGTGGTGGCGCTGGCCCCGGCGATGAGCGCCACTGCGGTGCGGGCGGTTCAGCGCCTTTCCTCCGGCGGCCGCACCGAACTGGTGGCGGAAATGCTGACCGCCACTTTCGACGTGATCTGCGATGTGGCGCTGTCGGGGCGCGAGCATTTCGACGCCAATGTCTTCAGCCACGCCATCACCCGCTATTTCCAAACAGCCGGTCGTACCTCCCTGCTGGATTTTCTGGGCGTGCCGGAATGGTTTCCCCGTCCCGGTGAATTGTTCGCGGGCGCCGCAGTCCGTACCATGCACGGCATGGTGGCGCAGGCGATTGAAGCGCGGCGGGCCCAGGCATCGGCCCATAATGAAGATGGGCCTGCCGACGACCTACTGGATCATATGCTGGCAGCGGAAGACCCGGAAACCGGCCGGCGCATGTCGCCGGAAGACCTGATCTACAATATGCAATTCTTCATCGTGGCGGGGCACGAAACCACAGCGCTGGCGATTTCCTGGGCGCTGTATCTGCTGGCCAACAGCCCGGAGCATCAGGAACGGGCGCGCGCGGAAGCGCAGGCCCAACTGAATGGCCGGGTGGCCGAGGCCGGCGATCTCGCCGCCATGCCTTTCATCAACCAGGTGCTGGAAGAGGCGATGCGGCTTTATCCGCCGGTGGGTCTGCTGGCCCGGCATGTCGTGGCGCCCGATGAATTGTGCGGCCGCGCCATCAATCCCAATGACATTCTGTTCTTGCCGATCTGGGCCCTGCATCGTCATGAGATGCTATGGGAACGCCCGGAATTGTTTGATCCCGACCGTTTCGCGCCCGGCACGGTGCGCGATCGCTACCAGTATCTGCCGTTCGGCGCGGGTCCACGGATCTGTGTCGGCGCAAATTTCGCCATGATGCAGGCCGGCATCATCCTGGCCACTCTGGTGCAGAATTTCCGCTTCCGCCCCGCCCAGCCGGCGCCGCAGCCCGTCATGACCATGACGGTACGGCCCGATCCCGGCATTTTCCTGGTGGTCGAAACGCTGGGCTAAAGGTCGGAAAATTTCTTCTTTTCCGCCACCAGCTTTTCCAGCAGGGCCGACGGCTGCCAGCTATATTTGCGCACACCGGCCAGCACGGTATCGAGCCCGATGCTGTCAGCATAGAACATCGGCCCGCCGCGCCAGGCGGGAAAGCCATAGCCATACAGCCAGACGATATCAATGTCGGACGCCCGGCTGGCCTTGCCTTCTTCCAGGATTTTCGCGCCTTCATTGATCATGGGATACAGGCTGCGCTCCAATATCTCCTGCTCGGGGATTTTGCGCGGCGTGATGCCTTTCTTGGCCCATAGATCGGTGAGAAGTTTTTCCGCGACGGGCGAAGGCGTCGCCTTGCGCGCCGCATCGTAATCATAATAACCGCCGCCGGTCTTCTGACCCTTGCGGCCTGCTTCATTCAGCAGGTCACGCAAGGTCTCGCCATGTGATTCTTCCTTGACCCAGCCCAGATCGAGCCCCGCCAGGTCCCACATGGCGAACCCGCCCATGGGAAAGCCGAACTTGACCAGCACCTTGTCGATATCCCAGGGGAAGGCGCCTTCCATCACCATCTTGTCGGCCTCGGCACTGCGCGCTGCCAGCATGCGGTTGCCGACAAAGCCATAGGCAACGCCGACCACAACACCCACCTTGCCGATGGTCTTGGCCAGCTTCGCGGCGGTGGCGATCACCTCCTTGCTGGTCTTGGCGCCGCGCACGATTTCCAGCAGCTTCATGACATTGGCGGGGGAGAAGAAGTGCAGCCCCAGCACATGGTCAGGCCGCGATGTCACGGCGGCGATCTCGTCAATATTCAAGAACGACGTGTTGGACGCCATGATGGCGCCGGGCTTGGCGATCTTGTCCAGCTTGGTGAAAACATCTTTCTTGATGTCCATGCGCTCAAACACCGCCTCGATGATCAGGTCGCAGTCGGCCAGATCTTCCATTTTCAATGTGCCGGCGAGCAGCGCAAAACGCTTCTGCGCCTCTTCCGGGGTGAAGCGGCCTTTGGCGGCGCTGGAATCGTAATTCTTTTTTACGACGCCAAGGCCGTGATCCAACGCCTCCTGTTTCATCTCCAGGATGGTGACGGGAATGCCGGCAGTGGCGAAATTCATCGCGATGCCGCCCCCCATGGTGCCGGCGCCGATGATGCCGACCTTCTTGATCGGCAGGGTCGGCGTATCGTCGGGCACGTCGGGAATTTTCGAGACTTTGCGTTCCGCAAAAAACAAATAGCGCAATGCTGCCGACTGGGCTGACATCATGCGGGCCAGGAACAGTTTCTGCTCAAAGGCAATGCCGTCGTCGAAGGGCAATTTGGTCGCCGCTTCCACGGCATTGATCGCATCCAGCGGCGCTTCGAAGCCGCGCATGTTCTGACTTTTGGCGAAGGCGAAGATGGGCGCGAAATCGCCCGTGATTTTTTCGCTGAGGTCGCGGGTGCGGCGCACGCCTTTGCCATCCGCCAGCAACTTGGCAATGAAGGCCAAGGCGCCGGCTTTCAAATCACCCGGAACAATTTCATCAATCAGGCCAGTTTCCAGCGCCTCAGCGGCGCTGATGGGCTTGCCGGTGGCAACCATTTCCAACGCCTTGGGCACGCCCGCCAAGCGCGGCAGGCGCTGGGTTCCGCCAGCGCCGGGGATCAGGCCCAGATTGACTTCCGGCTGACCGAACTTGGCCGAAGCCACCGCCACGCGGTAATGGCAGCACATGGCGGTTTCCAGCCCGCCGCCCAGGACCGTGCCGTGTATCGCCGCCACGATGGGCTTGGCCGCTTTATCAAACGCGTCCTGGGTTTCGATAAAGCCGGGCCCCGATTGCGGCTTGCCGAATTCGGAAATATCGGCACCGGCGATGAAGGTGCGCCCCGCACAGATCAGCAGGATTGCCTTGGCGCCGGCATCCTTGCCCGCCTGATCCAGCGCCGCGATCAGTCCCTCGCGCACCGCCAGGCCTAACGCATTCACCGGGGGATTGTTGACGGTGATGACAGCGACATCGCCTTCGCGCGTGAGGTCGGTGACGGAATTGATGGCGGTCATGGCATGCTCCTGGTGGCTGGGCCGATCCTATACCCGTCTAATAGGGAAGTCCTTGGCGCTTGGGCGGGTCAGGAGGACTGGTGGCGGGTTTTTTGGGAAAAGTGGCGGCCAAAAAACTTACCAGTCTGTCCATCGCCGCTTTGTTGGTGGCCGGATCGGCAGTGCCTGGCGGCGCATTGCTGCGCGCGAAACCGTGCATGACGCCTGGATACATTTGCAGCTCGGCCGGCACGCCCTTGGCGCGCAACGCATCGTAAAGCGCCCGCGATTGTTTGGGAGATACTGTGACATCGTCGGCGCCGTGCTGGATGAGGAAAGGCGGGTTCATCGCCTCGACATAGGCCAGCGGGCTGGCGTTGCGGGCGACCGTGGCGGGGCAGAGCGCCGGTTCGCAGCCCAGATAGTCGCCCTCAATGCTTTTGTCCGGCGCGGGTTTGCCCAGGTCGGCCCACATCGTCTCGAAATCGATGATGCCGTACCAGTCAATCACCGCTTGCACGCAATCGGAAGGCGGCTTGTCCTTGGGATCGCCGGGCGGCTCCAGCGCCGTCACGCCACAGGATACCCCGGCCAGCGACGCAAGCTGGCCGCCCGCCGATGCGCCCCAGATCGCAACTCGCGTCTGATCCAGGTTGAAGTCCCCGGCATGGCCCCGCAGCCAACGAATGGCGCTTTTGACATCCTGAAGAGCGGCGGGAAAATGCGCCTCGCCCGACAGGCGGTAGTCCACGCTGGCCACCACATAGCCGCGTGCCGCCAGCGCGGCGAGCTGACCGGGCCAATCCCCGTAAGTCCCGTTGTGACGCGGATCGCCGCCGACCCAGTTGCCACCATGGACGAACACCAGGGCTGGGCGCGGAAAGGATTTCTCGGAGGTCTGATACAGATCCAGTGTCAGCGGCCGAAAACCCGGCGGGGCCGAATAGACCATTTGCGTCATGGTCACGCCGCCGGGAAAAGCGATGCTCTGAAGCGGATAGGATTTTGGTGCATCCGTCTGCGCATCCACCGATGCGGCGGGCTCCGGCTTTTTGTCGGCATTTGTTTTCGCCGCTGGCTTGGCCGCAGGCTTCGCGGTGGCGGCTTTGATGATTTTTGCGGCCTTCGCCGTCGCGGCTTTGGCAGGCGCCGGTTTGGCGGGCGGCGCGGCGGCGGCGCACAGGGTCATCGCAAATGTCAGGGATGCTGAAAGCACAAATTTTTTCATGATGGCGAAGGTAATCACGCGCCTGCCGGGCTTGCAACTTGGGATCGTCAGCGCGATTCCAGCCAATGAATGCTGAACAGGCGGTTCTCGTCGGTCCATACCGCCCGCGGCAGGAAACCCGCACGCACCGCGATCTCGCGAAAGCTTTCGATGCTGTATTTATGGCTGTCTTCGGTATGCACCGCTTCGCCGGCGGCAAACTCGAAGGTGCGGCCGGACAGTTGCACGCTCTGGCGTTTCAGGCTGACCAGATACATCTCGATGCGCTGCGCCATGGGATTGTAAGGCGCGTAATGGGCGAAAGCGTCGAGATCGAAATCCGCGCCCAGTTCGCGGTTGGCGCGGGCCAGCAGGTTCTTGTTGAAAGCCGCGGTCACGCCGGCGGCGTCATTATAGGCGGCATGCAGCAGGGCGGGGTCCTTGATCAAATCAACGCCGATCAGCAAGCCGCCGCCATCCAGCATGTCGCGCATGCGCCGCAGCAAGGCCATCGCCGCATCGGGACGGAAATTGCCGATGGTGCTGCCTGGGAAAAAACCGGCGCGCCGCGCTGCGCCGGCCATCGCCGGTACAAGCAGCGGCATCGTGAAATCCGCCACCATTGGCCGCAAATTCAGCTGGGGATAGTCGGCCGCTAGCCGCCGCACCACATCGCGCAGATAGGCGCCGGAAATATCGATGGGGGTATAGCCGCGTGGGCAATCCAGGGCGTCCAGCAGGATGCGAACCTTGCGCAGGGCGCCTGCGCCGAATTCCAAAATCTCAGCTTCTGCGCCGATCAGGGCGGCGATCTCGCCGGCATGACGGCGCAGCAACGCCACTTCGGTGCGGGTCTGGTAATATTCGGGCAGGGCACAGATGGTATCGAACAGCGCCGAGCCTTCTGCATCATAGAAATATTTGCAGGCGATTTCCTTGGGCGTACGGCTCAGGCCATCGGTGATGCAACGGGCAAAGCTGTCGTCATAGGCCGTGGGTGCTGTTTTGATACTGGGCGCGGTCATGCATCCTCCGCAAGGCGGATGCCGCTGAACTGCCATCGCGCCGAAGGCGGGAAGAAATTGCGGTATGAGATGCGGGCATGGCCCGGCGGGGTGACGACGCTGCCGCCGCGCAGCACCAGCTGGCCGACCATGAACTTGCCATTATATTCGGAAGCGGCGCCTCCAAACGGCCGAAAGCCGGGATAGGGATCATAGGACGAGCGGGTCCATTCCCACACCTGGCCATGGCCAAAGCGCGGCGCCATCGCTTCCCATTCAAATTCTGTGGGCAGCCGCTTGCCGGCCCATGCGGCATAGGCCGCCGCTTCGAAAAAGCTCACATGCTGCGCCGGCGCGTGCGGGTCCAGTGGCTGGACGCCTGCCAGGGTGAACTGGCTGCGGCTGCCATCGCTGTCGCACAACCAGTAAAGCGGTGCGTTCCAGCTTTCTTCCTGTACCCTCGCCCAGCCGTCGCTGAGCCAGAATTCGGGACGGCGATAGCCGCCATCTTCGATGAAGGCGAGAAATTCGCCATTGCTCACTGGCGTGGAAGCAATACGGAACGGATGCAGCAGCGCCTTGTGGCGCGGCGTTTCATTGTCGAATGCGAAATCCGCGCCATCATGGCCGATCTGCACAATGCCGCCAGAATTTGCCAGCCATTCACGCAGCTGTTGCGCCTGTGGCGGCGGCGTTTCCTTGGCATAGGCTGGCAGCAGCGGATTGCAGAAAAACGCATGCTTGATGTCGGTGAGGATCAATTCCTGGTGTTGCTGTTCGTGATGCAGGCCCAATCTGATGCGCGCCGCCAGGGTATCGTCGTCCAGCCGCAGCAGCAGCGATTCCATCGCCGCATCCACATGGCGGCGATAAGCCATCACCTTTTCCAACCCCGGCCGCGTGAGCAGACCGCGGCGGGCGCGCGGATGGCGCGGACCCAAAGCCTCGTAATAGGAATTGAACAGAAAGGCGAAATGCGAATCGAACGGCACATAGCCCGCGTCCTGGCCCAAAATCAGGCTCTCGAAAAACCAGCTGCTATGCGCCAGGTGCCATTTAATCGGGCTGGCATCGGGCATGGACTGAATGGTGCAATCTTCCGCTGACAGCGGCGCGGCCAAGGCTTCGCTGTGGGCCCGCACGGCGCGAAAGGCAGCCAGCAATCCACCGCCGGAAAGTTCGCGTACGATTCCGGGCGCGGCGGTCATGAAAATCCTTGAGTGCGGCGAAATCGCGAAAACTGAATAGCAGTGCGCAGGATAACGGGGCTGGAACCGCTCCGTTCCGGAGGTGGGGAACCCGCCCCGCCTTTTCTACCCTGCCGGGCAAATTTTGGCCTTTTGAAATTTTATTGCTCTATTTTCCCGGAACGGGGCGCAGTGACGGGCGAAACATGGCCGTGTGGCCTTAAAACATCAGCATTTCGGCGGGTTTTTCTTGAGCCCGAAACCCTCTCTCTGGTATTTTCGTTCCGTAGGGCCGCCGTCCAAGGGCTTGGGTTTGAGTGGAATGAAACAGGTTTTGACCGCCGCCATTTTCGCGGCCGGCCTTGCCGCCTCTGGCGCGCAGGCTGGCGCGGAGGAATTGCGCGTGCCGCTGAGCCTTACCTCCTTCGGCATGGCGCAGGCGATTGCCTCTTACCAGATGTCGGCTGCTGGCCTGGCGCTGGGACCGGCGGCCGTTTCGTCCGGCAATGAATTCGCCGGCAGCCCCGTCGTGATGCCGGTGGCGTATGGCGGCGCGGCAGTGCCGCAAAGCTTTGCCGCGACGATCGCGCTGAGCCTGAATTTGGCGCTGGACGCCGGATACAATCTCGACCTCAGCCAACGCTTCGACAATTACAGCGGGCTGAAATCCCCGCTGCTCGATCAGACCAGTTTCCTGGGCCTGGCCAATGGCGGCACCTATGCCGGCGCCACCTATGCGCCCACGCCGGATCTGCGCTTGCGCCTTGGCGCCCAACTCAAGAGCAACCGGCTCGACAGTTTTACATTCGATCCCACTCAGGGCCTGCAGGGTCTGCCGCTCAGCTATGACAATGGCGCTTCGCGGTCGCTGCTGGCGGGTGCGTCCTGGGATTTTGCGAACTGGGGCGGTCTTGATCTCAGCGGCATCGTCAATCAACAGCAGGGTCTGCCGGTCGGCGCCAGTCCGATGGCGGATCTGGGACCGGCCAGTTCCGCCACCACCAGCGCGCTGAATATTTCGGCGCATATGAATTTCGGCAGCGGCTGGGTCACCACCGCGGCCTTCAGTGGCGGGCTTACCCAACTCGACCAGAAGGGCGGCTCTCCCACCACGATTGACAGCCATGCCTATTCGATCGCCATCGCCAAGCATGGCCTGTTCGGTCAGGACGCTTTGGGCTTCTCGTTCAGCCGGCCCAGCCCCAGTCTGCTCGACAATGGCTTTGAAATGGTGGCGGCCTCCGGCGATCTGCCGCCGGTGTTCGTGGCCAATGATCACTTGTCGGGCAGCACGCCGGAAACCGATCTGCAGCTTGGCTATGTCACCAGCTTCCTGGACGGTGCGCTGGCGCTTCAGACCAACGCCTCTTACCAGATGAACTATCAGGGCCAGACTGGCGCCACATCGCTGGCGGTGCTCTCACGCGCCAAGATCAAGTTCTGATTTTCTTTCTCGTCGGCCAGCTTTTCGGGAGACGCAATGCCGTTTCTGCGCCGCGCGCTTGTTCCTGCTGTTGTCGCATTGAGCATTGCTGTATCGGCCCCCGTGACAGCCCAGATTTCGCTTCCCGCTGCCAGGCCTGAAACGGTCGGCATGTCCTCCGCCAAATTGGCCAAGGTCACCCATGCGCTGCAGGCGCATGTCGATGCCGGCGACATTGCCGGCGCGGTGGCGGCGGTGATGCGGGACGGCAAGCTGGTTTACAGCACATCCGTGGGCCGCCGCGACATTGAATCCGCTGCGCCCATGACGTTCGATTCCCTGTTTCGCGTCTATTCCATGTCGCGTCCGATGGCGTCGCTGGGAATTCTGATGCTGCAGGATGAGGGCCGGGTGAATGTGAATGACCCGGTACAGAAATACCTGCCGAAATTCGCCGGCCAGCGGGTGCTGCTGGACGCCACTGTTCAGGATCCGGCCCAGACCCGTCCGCGCAAGGGCGACATCACGCTCGCTGACCTGATGACCCATACCTCCGGTTTCGGCAATCGCGAATCCAAAATGTATGTTGGTCTGCATATGCGCAGTTGGGATCAGCCGCTGGCGCAGGTGGTGGACAATATGGCTGCGGCGCCTTTGTTCACGGATCCTGGCGCCGCCTATCGCTATGGCGAAAGCGCCGACGTGCTGGGGCGGGTCATCGAAGTGGTGACCGGCATGAAGCTTGAGGATTTTTACCGGCAGCGCATCTTTGGGCCGCTCGGAATGCGCGATGCGGTGTATTACGTTGATCCTGCCCGCGCCGGCCGCCTGGCGACGGTTTACCGCCCCGAAGCGGGCGGCAAATTGCAGCCGTTTGAAATCGAGCCGATCCCCGTCACCGAGCATCGCGCCCTGATCAGCGCCGTCGGCCTGGTGGCGTCCCCCGCCGATTACCTGCGCTTCGGGCAATTCTTTTTGAACAATGGCCGGGTGAACGGCAAACAGCTGCTCAGTCCTGCCGGTGTCCAACTGGCGCAGAAAAATGCCCTCCCCGATACGGTGCTGCCGATTGGCAAGACGGGTTACAATACCGGCACCGGCTGGAGCCTGGGCGGTTTTGCGGTGGTGATGAATCCGGCCGCTTACGATCACACCGTCAGCCCCGGCGAGATGTGGTGGGACGGTTCGGCCGGCACGCGTTTCTGGGTTGATCCCAAGGAGAATATGGTCACGGTAATCATGGCCCAGATCCAGCCCACCGACGGTCATCACTTCCGCGAGCAGTTCAAGACCTTGGTCGACGACGCCATCGAAATTCATTCGCCGCATTGAGTTGCAGGTACAAGCGCGCTTGGTTAAAAGGCACGCACTTTCCCCCACGATATCGAGGATCAGCCGATGGCCGGGCCGCAATTTGTTTATGTTATGAAGGGTCTGTCCAAGACCTATCCCGGCGGCAAGCAGGTGCTGAAAGACATCTGGCTGAGCTTTTATCCCGGCGCCAAGATCGGCATTGTCGGCGTCAATGGCGCGGGCAAATCCACCCTGCTCAAGATCATGGCTGGGCTGGACAAGGAATTCACGGGCGATGCCTGGGCCGCCAACGGTGTTCGCACCGGTTACCTGTCGCAGGAGCCGCAGCTTGATCCCACAAAGGATGTGCGCGGCAATGTGATGGAAGGTGTTGCCGCCAAGCAGGCGCTGGTCGATCGCTATAACGAGATCGCTTCCAATTATTCGGATGAGACCGCCGACGAAATGGGAAAGCTGCAGGACGAAATCGAGGCCCAGGGCCTGTGGGATCTCGACAGCAAGGTGGACCAGGCGATGGACGCGCTGCGTTGTCCCGATGGCGACGCCAAAGTCGAAACCCTGTCGGGCGGTGAGCGCCGCCGTGTCGCTTTGTGCAAGCTGCTGCTGGATGCGCCTGATATTCTGCTGCTGGACGAACCCACCAACCATCTCGACGCGGAATCGGTCGCCTGGCTGGAACTGACGCTGCGCGAATATAAGGGCTGCGTCATCCTGGTGACGCATGACCGTTATTTCCTGGACAATGTCACCAGTTGGATTCTGGAGCTGGATCGTGGCAAGGGTATTCCGCATGAAGGCAATTACACATCGTTCCTGGATGTACAGGAAAAGCGCCTGAAACAGGAATCCAACGAAGAAGCGGCGCAGAAGCGCACCATTGCGCGCGAGCAGGAATGGATCAAGCAAAGCCCCAAGGCGCGTCAGGCCAAATCCAAGGCCCGTATCAACTCCTATGAAGAACTGGTCGCCAAATCGCAGGAACAGCGCAGCGGCACCGCCCAGATCATGATTCCGGTGGCCGAGCGGCTGGGCTCGCTGGTGGTGGAAGCCGAAGGCCTCACCAAGGGGTATGGCGACCGCCTGCTATACGAGAATGTGAATTTCAAATTGCCGCCCGGCGGCATTGTCGGCGTGATCGGCGCCAACGGTGCGGGTAAGACGACCTTGTTCCGCATGCTCACCGGCCAGGAAAAACCGGACGCGGGCGTGCTGCGGGTCGGCCCCACAGTGCAGTTGGGCTATGTCGATCAGTCTCGCGACACGCTCGATCCCAACAAGAATGTCTGGGAGGAAATTTCCGGTGGCACTGACATATTGGAATTCGGCAAGACCAAGATGAATTCCAGAGCCTATGTCGGCGCCTTCGCTTTCAAGGGTGGCGACCAGCAGAAGAAAGTCGGCCAGCTATCCGGCGGCGAGCGCAACCGGGTGCATCTGGCCAAGATGCTGAAGTCGGGCGCCAATCTGCTGTTGCTGGACGAACCCACCAACGATCTGGATGTCGATACGCTGCGCGCCCTGGAATCGGCGCTGGAGGAATTTGCCGGCTGCGCCATGATCATCAGCCATGACCGCTGGTTCCTCGACCGTATCGCCACCCACATGCTGGCCTTTGAAGGCGACAGTCATGTCGAATGGTTTGAAGGCAATTTCCAGGACTATGAAGCGGACAAGAAACGCCGCTTGGGCGTGGATGCCGACCAGCCGCATAAGCTGAAGTATAAGAGGTTTGCGCGCGCCTAGCGCCGTCCGGCCCGCTTCGCGGGCGTTCGGCGGGCGAAAGGTCCACTGGACCTTTCGCCAATCCGCCTCACCCGTTACGATATTGTTTCGCGAGATCTTCCAGATGGCCAATCAGGGCGTGGAGATTGCCGCCATTCTGGCCCAGGAATGACGTGAACTGGTCACGTTCTTCCAGCGCCAGCCAGATTCCCGCCACCGAGAAATCTGTGACTACCGGCTTGCCGCCGTCGGTGCGCACCCGGAAATCCACTTCCAGCGGCGCCTGGCCGGAATGGTCTTTGGGGTCAATCAACTGGGTGGCGACGATAAAATCGTCGGCGGTGCGGGCCTGGCTGTTCGTCACCTTCAGGGTCTGGCCGGCATATTTGGCGAAATAGGACTGATAGACCGCCACCGCGTAATTCTGGAACGCCGTGTCGAAGGCCGCCAAATCGGCCGGGCTGGCGCCGCGGCGATATTGGCCAAGAGTGAAATCGGCAATGCGCTTCATGTCCGTCAGGCTGAGCAGGAAGTTGGCGAACTGGGTGCGGCGCGCATCAGTGGAAAGCGACTTGTTGTTCAGGATGTCGAGCCCGACATGCATATTGTCCTGCACGAAAGTTTCCGCCGGCGTTGTGGCAGCCGCGGCGGGCGCTAGGCCGGCAAAGATCAGGCCGAGCGCCAGCAAGGCCGGGCGCAGGATCATATTCATGGTCACCTTCGAACCCATTGTCTTTCTTTATCCAGGCAGGGTTGCCGCTGCGTATGGCAAGTTAATGGCACAAACAGGCTGTTTTTCTATGAACGGCTCAGAAATCCGGAAGATCCTGGGCCGCGGCCGGGCGGCCGTTGCGAATCTCATTGTCCCGCAGTTGACGATACAGGCTGCGCAGGGAGCCATAATAGTCCACCGAGCTTCTCTGGATACCCTGAATTGTTTGATAGGTGGCGGCCCGCAGGTCCAGAACGGTGAAATATTCCCGCCCCGCCGACCACCATAAATGCTGTTTGAGCGGGATAAAATTGGTCGGGTCGATCACCGTGTCGATCGCCAGGCCCGCCGCATCGCGCGGATTGGACGGCCCCAGGAAGGGCAGGATCAGGTAAGGCCCTTCGCCCGCCCCCCACACCGCCAGGGTCTGGCCGAAATCCTCGCCATGGCCGGGAATCCCCATCTTCTGGGCCGGGTCAAAAAAACCAGCCAGCCCCAAGGTGCTGTTGATCAGGAAACGCGCCGCAGACTGGCTGCCGCGGGTCACTTCGCCCTGCAGCAGGTCGTTCACAAAAATGGTGGGCAGGCTGAGATTGCCCAGGAAATTATGCACCCCGCGCCGCCCGCCGTCCGGCACCAGGAAGAAATAGACGCCGACAGTGGGCACCACGATATAATGGTCGATCTTGCCGTTCAGGATCAGGGTCTGGCGGTTGGTCTGCTCATAGGGGTCGTTGGCGGCCAGGGCCTCGGGCGAGGGTGGCGTGGCGGCGCAGCCAGCCAGAAGCAGGCTGCAGCCTCCCAAAATCAGCGCCTTGAGCGCGCGCATAATCTGCCCATTTCGCCGGTTTTCGGGCGCGGTTTTCGGTTTTTTTGCCCCGTCTGTCCATAGCCCTTGTCACCCCGGTCCGCCGAAGCATATAAAGATATGCTTATATGTGAAATGGAACCGGAATGGTCGAGGAAGGCATCGCCAAGGGCAGTATCGAAGGGCTGGTCGCCATGCTGCGCGCCGCCGGCGATCCCACCCGGCTGCGCCTGCTGCTGCTCCTGCGGGAAGCCGAACTGGCGGTCAGCGAATTGATTGAAATTGTCGGCCAATCCCAGCCGCGCGTCTCGCGCCATCTCAAATTGCTGGGCGAGGCGGGGCTGCTGGAGCGTTTCAAGGAAGGCAGCTGGGTATTTTATCGCGCCGCCGACCGGGGCAAGGGGGCCGAACTGGGCCGGGCGCTGGCGGCGCTGGCCGATTCCGGCCTGATCGAAACCGACCGGGCGCGGCTGGTGCATGTGCGCGAGGCGCGGGCTGCCGCCGCCGCCGCCTATTTCAAGACCAATGCCGCCGAGTGGGAACGTATCCGCGCTCTGCATGCGCCGGAAAAAGATGTGGAGGCCGCGATCCTCAAGCGCCTGGCCTCCAAGCCGATCGAGGATCTGCTGGATGCCGGCACCGGCACCGGGCGGATGTTGGAATTGCTGGCGCCGCACGCCAAACGCGCCGTCGGCATTGATGTCAGTCCGGAAATGTTGGCCATCGCGCGTGACCGGCTGACGCGCGAGAATTTGCCCCAAGTGCAGGTGCGGCTAGGCGATATTTACCGCCTGCCATTTTCGAACGGCAAGGCAGGCGCCAACGGCGACACGGGCTTTGACGCTGTGCTGTTTCATCAGGTGTTGCATTATCTGGATGATCCGGGCGCAGCCGTTGCGGAAGCAGCGCGCGTGATGCGGCCGGGCGGACGGCTGGCGATTGCCGATTTCGCACCGCATGGGCTGGAATTCCTGCGTGACGATTACGCCCATCGCCGGCTCGGCTTTTCCGACCGCGAAGTGAAAAGCTGGTTCGATGCGGCGGGGCTGAAACAGGCGGAAAGCGACACCATCGCCCCCGTCGATACGGGCGCATCGTCGGCGCCGGAAAAACTGACCGTCAAAGTTTGGCTGGCCACGGCGCGCCAGAAGGAAACGGCATGAGCCTGGAAAATATGACCGCCGATGGCGCCCCCATCTCGGTGTCCTTTGAATTTTCGCCGCCCAAAACCGATGAGGCGGAGCAAAGCCTGTGGGCTACCATCAAGCGGCTGGAGCCGCTGCAGCCGTCTTTTGTCTCGGTTACCTATGGCGCGGGCGGTTCGACGCGAGAGCGCACCCATGCCACCGTCAAGCGCATTGTCGAGGAAACCTCGCTCAAGCCCGCGGCGCATCTCACCTGCGTGGGCGCCTCCAAGGCGGAAATTGACGAAATCGTGCAGGCCTATTGGGACGCCGGCATCCGCCATATCGTGGCGCTGCGCGGCGACATGCCGGGCATGGACGGCTCTTACCAGCCCCATGCCGAAGGTTATCATTCCACACCGGAACTGATCGCCGGCATCCGCCGTATTGCGCCTTTCGAAGTCAGCGTGTCTTTCTATCCGGAACGCCACCCGGATTCGCCCAGCCATGGCCACGATATCGAATTGCTGAAAAGGAAAATGGATGCCGGCGCGACGCGGGCGCTGGGGCAATTCTGTTTCGACAATGACGCCACCGCCCGCTTCCGCGACGATGCGGTCAGGGCCGGCATCACCATTCCGGTCATTCCGGGCATCATGCCCACCACCAACTTCAAGGGCGTGGTGCGCATGGCGGCCAAGACGCATTCCTCCATCCCCGCCTGGCTGGCGCGCGCCTATGATGGCTTGGATGAGGATGTCGAAAGCCGCCGCATTCTTGCTGCCGCCGTGCTGGCCGACCAGGTGCAGTTGTTGCGCGCCCGCGGCTTCGAGCAGTTTCACTTCTATACGCTCAATCAAGCCAATCTCAGCTATGCCGCGTGCCGCCTGCTTGGTTTAAGACCTAAGGATCTGTCATGACTTTTGATCGCAACGCCCGCATCGCCTGGATGAAACAGGAAGCGCAAAAGCGCTTGCTGCTGCTTGACGGTTCCTGGGGCGTGATGATCCAGGGCTTCAAGCTGGGCGAAGATGATTTTCGCGGCCCGCGTTTCGGCAATCATCCGTCGGAGCTGAAGGGCAACAACGATCTTCTCACCCTGACGCGGCCCGACATCATTCGCGACATTGGCTGCCAGTATCTGGAAGCGGGCGCCGATTTCATCGAGACCAACACTTTCAATTCCAATTTCTCCAGCCAGGAAGATTACGGGTTGGGCCATCTTGTGAGTGAGCTGAACGAGGCCGGCGCCCGCCTGGCGCGCGAGCTTTGCGACAAATACACCACCACGGATCATCCCCGCCTGGTGGCCGGCGTGCTGGGCCCGGCCAACCGCACGGCCTCGATCTCGCCCGACGTCAATGATCCGGCCTTCCGCAACATCACCTTCGACCAACTCCGCGCCACCTATCGCGACGGCACGCGCGGCCTGATCCAGGGTGGCGCCGACGTCATCATGATCGAAACGGTGTTCGACACCCTGAACTGCAAGGCGGCGATCTACGCCATCGAGGAAGTATTCGCCGAAGACGGCATCCGCCTGCCGGTGTGGATTTCCGGCACCATCACCGACCTGTCTGGCCGTACTTTGACCGGCCAGACGCCGGAAGCGTTCTGGCACTCGGTGCGCCACGCCAATCCCTTCGCCATCGGTCTGAACTGTGCCCTGGGCGCCAAGGAATTGCGCCCCTATGTGGCTGACCTGGCAGGGGCCTGCGATACGCTGGTCAGTGCCCATCCCAATGCCGGCCTGCCCAACGAATTCGGCGGTTATGACGAAACCCCCGAAACCATGGCGGTGATGATCGGCGAATTCGCCCGTTCCGGCCTGGTCAATATTGTCGGCGGCTGCTGCGGCACCTTGCCGGCGCACATCAAGGCCTTTGGCGAAGCCGTGGCCGGCGTGGTGCCGCGCAAGATTCCGCAAAAACCGAAATTCATGCGGCTGTCGGGGCTGGAGCCGTTCACGCTCACGCCCGACCTCAACTTCATCAATGTCGGCGAGCGCACCAACATCACCGGCTCGGCCAAGTTCCGCAAGCTGATCGCGGCCAATGACTATGAAGCGGCGTTGGATATCGCCCGCAACCAGGTCGAGAACGGCGCCCAGGTCATCGACATCAACATGGACGAAGGCATGATCGATTCCGAGGCGGCGATGACCCGCTTCGTCAACCTGATCGCCGGCGAGCCCGACATTTCCAAAGTCCCGCTGATGATCGACAGCTCGAAATGGAGCGTCATCCAGGCGGGCCTGAAATGCTGCCAGGGCAAGGCGATCGTCAATTCTATTTCACTCAAGGAAGGCGAAGAAGCCTTTGTCGAACACGCCCGCGAAGTGATGCGCTTTGGCGCCGCCGTGGTGGTGATGGCGTTCGACGAGGTCGGTCAGGCCGATACTTTGGCGCGCAAGACCGAAATCTGCAAACGCGCCTATGACATTTTGGTGCACAAGGTCGGTTTCCTGCCGGAAGATATCATTTTCGACCCCAACATCTTCGCCGTCGCCACCGGCCTGGAAGAGCATAACGAATATGGCAAGGCGTTCGTTGAAGCGGTGGAAATCATCCGCAAGGAAAATCCCCATTCGCACATTTCCGGCGGCGTCTCGAACTTCTCCTTTTCTTTCCGCGGCAACGAAAAAGTCCGCGAGGCGATGCATTCGGTGTTCCTGTTCCACGCCATCAAGGCGGGCATGGATATGGGCATCGTCAACGCCGGCCAGCTTACGGTTTATCAGGATATTCCCACGCCCTTGCGCGAAGGTATCGAAGACGTGCTGTTCAACCGCCGCGCCGACGCCAGCGAGCGTCTGCTGGGCCTGGCGCAGGAATATCGCGGCGACGGCTCGGTGGCCGAAGTGGAAGATGCCGCCTGGCGCTCGCTGCCGGTGATCGAGCGCATTACCCATGCCATGGTGCACGGCATTGACGCCTTCATCCTTGAGGATACCGAGCAGGCGCGCGCGGAAGCAACGCGGCCACTGGATGTGATCGAAGGGCCGTTGATGGCGGGCATGAACGTGGTGGGCGACCTGTTCGGCTCGGGCAAGATGTTCCTGCCGCAGGTGGTCAAGTCCGCCCGGGTGATGAAGAAGGCGGTGGCCTACCTGCTGCCCTTCATGGAAAACGACAAGAATACCGTCAAGGAACCGGTCGGCCGCATCATCATGGCGACGGTCAAGGGCGATGTGCACGATATCGGCAAGAACATTGTCGGCGTGGTGCTGCAATGCAACGGCTATGAAGTGATTGACCTGGGCGTAATGACGCCGCCGCAAAAGATTCTGGATGCGGCGCGGGAGCACAAGGCCAATATTATCGGCCTGTCGGGTCTCATCACCCCGTCACTGGACGAAATGGTGCATCTGGCCAGCGAGATGGAGCGCCAGGGCTTCGATATCCCCTTGATGATTGGCGGCGCCACCACCAGCCGGGTGCATACCGCCGTCAAGATTGATCCCAATTACCGGCGCGGCCAGACCGTCTATGTCACCGACGCGTCGCGCGCCGTGGGCGTGGCCTCCAATCTTTTGTCCAAGGATACCGGGCCGGCCTATATCGCCGACATCCGTGCCGAATATGAAAAGATCGCCCATGGCCATGCCAACCAGAAAAGCGGCGGCAAGCGTCTGACGCTGGCCGAGGCGCGCGCCAACCATGCCCAGGTGGATTTCGCCGGCTATGAGCCGCCGGTCCCCGGCTTCCTGGGTTCGCGCACCTACACCAATTACGATCTGAAGGAGCTGGCGAAATATATTGATTGGGGTCCTTTCTTCTCGACTTGGGAATTGGCTGGACCGTTCCCCGCCATTCTCACCGACGACAAGGTGGGTAAGGTCGCCAGCGACCTGTTCGCCGATGCCCAGAAAATGCTGGCCAAGATCATTGACGGTCAGTGGCTGCAGGCTAGCGCCGCCATAGGCTTCTGGCCCGCCAACCGCTCGCCAGACAATGCGGACGATGTCGTCATTTATGGCGACAAGGCGCGCAAATTCCCCATCCAGACCTTGCACACCTTGCGCCAGCAGATGGCGCGCGAGCCAGCCCGCCCCAATCTGGCGTTGTCGGACTTCATCGCTCCTATCGGCGTGCCTGATTTTATCGGCGGCTTTGTGGTGACAGCGGGCCTGGGCGAAGACAAGCACATCAAGCGCTTTGAAGAAGCCAAGGATGATTACTCCGCCATCCTGCTGCGCGCTTTGGCCGACCGTCTGGCGGAAGCCTTTGCCGAACGGATGCATGAAAAGGTCCGCAAGGAATATTGGGGCTATGCACCGGATGAAAATCTCGCCAACGAGCATCTGATCGCGGAAAAATATCGCGGCATCCGTCCGGCGCCCGGCTATCCCGCCCAGCCCGAGCACAGCGAGAAGGCCACGCTGTTCAAGCTGCTGGATGCAGAAAGCCGCATCGGTGTCAGCCTGACGGAAAGCTATGCCATGTGGCCCGGCTCCTCGGTCAGCGGCTTCTACTTCGCCCATCCGGAAAGCCGCTATTTCGGCGTCGGCAAGATCGAGCGCGACCAGGTGGAAGATTATGCGCGGCGAAAAAGCTGGACCATGCAGGAAGCTGAGCGTTGGCTTGGACCGCTTCTCAATTATAATCCCAGGACAGTGGACGCCGCCTAAGGAACGTCATGTCAGTCTGGGGCAAAGTGAGCGGAGCAGCAGCGGGCCTTTTGGTCGGCGGCCCCGTGGGCGCGCTGGTTGGCGCCGTGGCGGGGCATTTCATCTTCGACCGGGAGACCGATCCCGGCGTCGCCTTCACCATTGCGGTGATCGCGCTGGCCGGGAAGATGGCCAAAGCCGACGGCATCGCCACCGAAGAAGAATTCGCCATCTTCCTGAAAGTCTTTTCGGTGCCGGCGCAGGAAGAGGGCAATGTCCGCCGCGTCTTCAATCTGGCGCGCCAGGATGTGGCGGGCTTTGAGGCCTATGCCGGCCAGATCGCGCAATTGTTCCGTGGCAATCCTGCCATTCTGGAAGACGTGCTGGACGGATTGTTCGAGATCGCCAAGGCGGATGGCGTGCTGCATCCGGCGGAGTCCGCCTTTCTGGAGCGGGTGGCGGATATTTTCGGCTTTGCGCCGGGCGAATTCCGCCGTATCCGCGCCACCCATTTCGCGCCCGAACTGACCGATCCCTATGTGATCATGGGCCTGTCCTATGTGGCGGGTGAGGATGAGATCCGCCAGACCTATCGCCGCCTGGTGCGCGAGAACCATCCCGACAGCCTGATCGCTCGCGGCGTGCCGGAGGAATTCATCAAACTGGCCAATGACAAGCTGGCCGCCATCAACGGGGCCTACGAAAAAATTCAATTAGAACGTGGACTTAAGTAGAAATGATGATTATTTGATGATTCTACTTGATATTTGATGATTCCATGATGATACTCTCGTTGCGGCCAATCGGGCCGTGACTGACGTAAGGAATCACATGAGTAAACTTGATATCGGTGTGGGCGACGAATTTCCGCTCGAAGAAGGCAAGCCCGAAGAGCGTGGTCGGGGCAGGGGCCGTCATCGGCACGGCCATGGCCATCGCGGCCACCACCACCATTTCCACCGCCATGGCCGGCGCGGCCTGCTGCATCTGCCGTTGATCGTTGGCGTTGCCATCGTCGCCGCCATGATTGGCGCGGGCAGAATTGCGCCCTTCGCCACCCACGCAATCCTGGCGGTCTGCGTCCTTGCGATCGTGCTGGCCGTGATCGCGCATTTTGTGCATCACCGCCGCTGGCACAGGCACGCGCAATGAGAGGCGGCCCCATGCACGGACATCACCGCCGCCGCTTTCGCGGCGAAACTCCTGAAACCGAAGCCGGCGAACGCGCCACCACGCGGGTGCAGCTGGAAATGCCACCCCAGGCGATGGAGCGGCTGCAAAAGCTGAAGGATCAGACCGAGGCGGCTTCCTATGCCGAAGTGATCCGCAATGCGCTGCGCCTCTTCGAAGCGCTGGTCGAGGAACACGCCAAGGGTTCGGAGTTCTCCCTCAAGCGCGCGGATGGCGAAATCGTGCAGTACAAGATCTTTGTCTGATGCCCGCTGGGTCGAGATCCGTGGTTGAGATGCCCTCTCCCAATCAGGATGGCCGCGGCGGCGCGGCTGTGGACATGCTGGTCTTGCATTATACCGGCATGACATCGGCGCGGGCCGCACTGGAACGCCTTTGTGACCCCGCCGCCAAAGTGTCGTCGCATTACACCATTGATGAAGATGGTACGGTTTACGCCCACGTCCCGGAAAGCGCGCGCGCCTGGCATGCGGGCCTGTCTTTCTGGGCGGGCATTCGCAACGTCAATGGCTGTTCCATCGGCATCGAGCTGGTCAATCCCGGCCATGAATTCGGCTATCACGCTTTTGCCGGGCCGCAGATCGCTGCGCTGACCGAGTTGGCGCAGGATATCGTGAAGCGCCACGCCATTCCCGCCAGCCGCGTGCTGGGGCACAGCGATGTCGCGCCGGCACGCAAGCAGGACCCCGGCGAATTGTTTCCCTGGGAGGACTTGGCGCGCCGCGGCATCGGGCTATGGCCCAAACCCGCCGTCACCACGGCGCCTGCCGCCGCACTGACGCGCTTCGGCTATGACCCGGACGTGACGCAGGAAGAGCGCATCTCGGCCTTCCAGCGCCATTTCCGGCCGCATCATGTTTCGGGCGCCTGGGATAGTGAATCCGCCGGCTTGCTGGCGGGCCTGCTGCCGTCAGGCTAAAGTCGCGCCATGAAACTCACGGTCGTCACCATCTCGCCAGAGGAGCGCGCCCAAGGCGTGTTGTCCCAGCCCGCCAATGTGGCGGCGGTGACCGCGTTACATGAAGAAGGCGCGGTGATCCTGCGCGGCGTTTTTCCCGCTGACGCGATTGACGTGCTGTACCGCGAATTTTCCGCCCGTTACGGCGGGCTGGATCTGGCGGCGATGGAGGCACAAGCCTCGTCGCCCCCGCCCAATCCCATTCTGAAAGTAGGCGATCGCCGTTTCGAACTGGCGATACGCATGAGCGGCGCTTTCGGAAAGCCGGAACTGTTCGCTAATGGCATCGTGCGCAATTTTCTGAGCCAGCTTCTGGGCGGACATCTGATGCGGCTCGGCAGCATGACAGCAGTGGCGTCTTTTCCCGGCGCCGCCATACAGCATATTCACCGCGATCATCAGCAGCTTTTTCAGGAGTTCGCCAATATCGGCGTGAACCTGCCGCTCTTCGCCGTGAATGTCTCCATGCCGCTGATTGACATTGATCAGTCCACCGGCCCGACCGGTATCTGGCCCGGGTCGCATCGCTGGGCCACCGATGACCCACCGCGCGAAGGCATGGTCAGTGTTCCTTTTCAGCGCGGCGATTGCGTGCTGATGGATTATCGCACCCTGCATACCGGCCTGCCCAACAACAGCCAGCAGGTACGGCCGATCCTCTATCTGGTTTACACCCGCGAATGGTTCTTCGATGACAACAACCATCGCTATCGCATTCCGCTGGATATGCCGCTGGCGGATATCGAGGCGTTGTCCGAAGAATTGCGGCTGTTGATGTTGCGCGCCCGCCAGCAGGCGCTGCGGCTCAAGCAAATGGGCGGTTTGCCCGCCCCGGCCTGACCTTGTAAGGTGCCTCTGTCAGATGGCCGGGTGACCGCGGGCGAAGCAATTCTCTCGAGGAAAGTCCGGGCTCCACGGAAAAACGGTGCCGGTTAACGGCCGGCGGGGGCGACCCCAGGGATAGCGCCACAGAAATGACACCGCCTACCGGCCTAAAGCCGCGGCAAGGTTGAAATGGTGCGGTAAGAGCGCACCGCGTCCTTGGTAACAAGGGCGGCCAGGCAAGCCCCACCGGGAGCAAGACCAAATAGGGACGGCAGGTGATCTTTTTCGGATCGCCGTCCGGGTCGGTCGCGTGAGGTGTGGGGTAACTCACATCCCAGAGGAATGGTCACCATCGTTCTTCTTCGCAAGAAGAAGGGCGGTACAGAACCCGGCTTACAGGCCATCTGACGCTTTTAATTTGGGGTGATGCAATGCGCGCACTGGCTGTTTCATTATTCGCACTCTGTCTTTCGACCTTAAGCGCCGCCGCCGATCCGGCAGCATTCCATCCCGAAGGCTGCGATTTTCAGATCAGCTTCCCGGCCGCGCCCGCCCAAAGCCAGGTGAAAGCCAGCACCGATCGCGGCGATACCATCATCACCAACAAGGCCGAATTGCACCCGGATGCGGGCGGCAAAGTCAGCATTATGCGCGCCGAATGTAGCAAAATTCCGCACATGGGGTTCATGGATGAAAGCATCCTGACCGCCAATATGCAGGATTTGGCGACTGCCTATAAATTGCAGAGCCCTTCTGCCGGCGTCCTGCGCAACAAGGTGGTCGGCCCCATCGGCCGGTTGCATGCCAAGGCCCGCTCCGGCGGCAAGGACATCACGCTTGAGATTTATCGCTACACCAGCGGCAGCAGCATTTTCGATGTCTGGATCGGCGCCGAGCCAGATGCGTTTCCGAGCGACGCGCAAAGCGCTTTTCTCAAGAGCATCAAGCTGAACGGCCAGGACATTCCCTGACGCGGTTCGCCAATAATCCTGCCTGATCTGGCTCTACGCCACCCAGTCGAAATGGAAGCTTTGCGCGATATGGGAGAAATCGCTGAAGCCTGCCACCGCCTCAGCCCCGAACGGTGCTTCGTCCAGGGCGATCACGGCTTCCACCGCGTCCCACGATCATCTTCGGCTTCGGCGGGACCCCCACGGACGAATCCGGCGGGCCGCGATACAACTTCAACATGTATTGATGTGAACTAAAGTATCAGGACGGGAGCTCCCGCCGTCCTGCGTTAATCCTTCGTTTACGGAGTTCACCACACTCTTTCCATGTTGTGCATTTGTTCTCCCAGCCGCTACCGCTAGGGCCCGACTAGGTAGAAACAACTAGCCAAGCCCCTAAAAAACCTAGCATTTTCGGTTGACGGTGAAATCTATCCCATGATATCCCATACTGTCCCACGGGCCTGTAATAAAGCCCGTCCGGCAACGGCCGATTGACCGGCCGTCCAGTTCAGGGGCGAGGGGGTTTAGGGGCATGACCGGGTTGGTCCAACCGTTCATTTCGACGGTTATCGGCTCGCTCGACAGCAAGGGGCGGGTCTGCATCCCGGCCGCCTATCGCCATATCCTGGCCGCGCAGAACACCGCCGGGGTATACATCTGCCCCAGTTTTTCCGAACCCGCGCTGGAAGCCTTCGGCCAGACCCTGCTGGAAAGCGTTTCGGCGCGCCTGGCCGACCAGGATCCGTTTTTCTCGCCCAGCCATGACGACCAGGCCACCGCGATCATCGCCCGCACCCAGTTGCTGGTGGCCGATGACCAGGGCCGCGTGCGTCTGCCTGATGCGTTGATCGCCCATGCCCGGTTGAAGGACCGCGTCGCCTTTGTCGGCAAGTCCGCGAAATTCCAGATCTGGGATTGGGATACCTATGGCCCGGTGGAAGCCGAAGCGGTGGCGCGCATGAAAGCCAGGCTCGAGCGCGCCCGTGAGGAAAATTCATGAGCGGTCATCTCCCGGTGATGTTGTCGGAAGTGGTCGCGGGCCTTGGGCCCAAGGACGGAGCAACTTACATTGACGGCACCTTCGGCGGCGGCGGCTATGCCCGCGCCATTCTCGAAGCCGCCGATTGCCATCTGCTGGGCATTGACCGCGACCCTGACGCGATTGCGCGCGGCCAGATGCTGGTCGAACGCTTTGCCGGCCGCCTCACACTCAGCCTGGGTGAATTCTCCCAGATGGACCAGCTGGCGGGCCCCAGCGACGGCATTGTGCTGGATCTGGGCGTTTCCTCTTTCCAGTTTGATACGCCGGCGCGCGGCTTTTCCTTTCGCGCCGATGGCCCGCTCGACATGCGCATGAGCCTGTCGGGCGACACCGCCGCGGATTTCGTCAACAGCGCCGACCACAGCACCCTGGCTTCCGTGATCGCGCGGCTGGGCGAAGAAAAAAATGCCCGCCGCATCGCCAGCGCCATCATCGAAGCCCGCCCGGTCACCACCACGGCGCAGTTGGCCGAGATCGTTTCCAAAGCGCAGGGCCCAGCCGCGCTGCGCCACGCCATTCATCCTGCCACCCGCACCTTCCAGGCGCTGCGCATCCACGTGAATGACGAGCTGGGCGAACTGGAACGCGGCCTTGAGGCGGCGCTGGGCCTGCTCAAGCCGATGGGCCGGCTGGCGGTGGTGTCGTTCCACAGTCTGGAAGACCGCATCGTCAAGCAGTTCTTCACCCGCAACAGCGACACCAGCCCGCTGGGTTCGCGTCACCTGCCGCAAAAGGCGCGCAGCAACGCATCCCTGCACCTCATCACATCGCGGCCCCAAACGCCCAGCGCGGCGGAGATTGCGGCCAATCCCAGAGCCCGTTCCGCCAAGTTGCGGATCGCGGAAAAGTTGGCGGCATAGGAGGATACATGGTTCGCGTGCTCAATTTCTTCTGCGTCGCTTTCATGGGTCTGGCCATCCTGGCGCTCTATCATGTCTCCGAAGCCACCCGCGTGGCGCGCGTCGAGCTGGACCGCACCAACCGCCAGATCGCCGATACGCAAGGCCAGATCAGCGTTCTGCAGACCGAGTGGGAACGCGTTGCCGGGCCCGCCCGCATTCAGCAACTGGCGCAGCAGCAATTGCGTATGACCGACACCACCTCGGTGCATCTGTCGTCTTTCGACCTGCTGCCCCGCCGCGGCGAGGCTGCGCCGCTGGCCAATACGCCGGTACGCAATGCCAGCGCCGTGGTTCCGGCCGGCGCGCCACCTTCTGCTTCCAACTCGGGCATGTGAGGCGATGGGCGAGATCCAGCGGCGTATTGTTATCGGAGCGGGTCTTTGCATCGCCGCTTTCGCGCTGGTTGGAATCCGCCTGGTGGATGTCACGCTGATGCGCGGCCATGGCGGCAGCGCCATCGCCGATCACGTCGCCATCGCTCGCGCCGACCTGACCGACCGCAATGGCGAATTGCTGGCCCGCGACCTGCCGGTCAAGGATCTCTACGCCCGCCCGCAAGTCTTCTGGGACAAGGGCGAAGCGGCGCACGGACTGGCCGTCGCCACCGGCGCCGACGAGAAGCGCCTGGATACCGGCATGGCCAACACCAAGCATCCCTATGTCCTGGTCGCGCGCCAGCTCACACCGGAGCAGCAGGACAAGGTGATGCATCTGGGCCTGCCGGGCCTGGAGTTTGAACCCAGCGCCAAGCGCTATTACCCGGATGGCCGCGCCGCCGCCCAATTGCTCGGCGTCACCGATGCCGACAATAACGGCGTCTCGGGCCTGGAAATGGGGCTGGAGCACCAGCTGCATGCCCATGCCGGTGGGCAGGTCGCCACATCCATAGACATGAGGGTGCAGTACATCCTGGCGTCGGAAACCGAAGCGGCACGCCAGACCTTTGGCGCCAAGGCCGCGGGCGGCATCGTGATGGACGTGAAGACCGGCGAAGTGATCGCAATGATCTCGGTGCCGGATTTCGATCCCAATGAACGCAAGCTCTCTGGCGGCGATTCCACCCGCAACGTGATGGCCCAGGATGTTTATGAACTGGGCTCTGTGTTCAAGGTCTTCACCTTCGCCATGGCGCTCGAGGATCACACCCTGCGCAGCCTGGATGAAGTTTTCCAGATCGGCCAAGTCTATCATTTGGGCAAGGCTGCGATCCATGAAGCCGAACACATGCCGGCGACGTTGGCGGCGCGCGATATCCTGGCCCAGTCCTCCAACATCGGCACTTTGCAGATCGCATTGCGGTCGGGCCCCACGCGGCAGCGCGCCTTCCTGCAAAATCTCGGCCTGCTGCAATCCCTGCACACCGAATTGCCGGAAACCGCACGCCCGCTTTATCCCGCCAACAATTGGGGCGATATCGCCACCGCCACGATCGGGTTTGGCCAGGGCATTTCGGTATCGCCGCTGAGCTTCGTCGCCGCCGCCGCCACCGTGGTCAATGGCGGGCGCAAGATCACGCCGACCTTCATCAAGCAGGCGCCTGGTGCCGACAATCGCGGCGACCAACTGCTCAAGCCGGAGACCAGCACCCAGATGCGCGATCTGCTGCGCTATGTCGTGACCAACGGCTCGGGCAAGAAAGCGGATGTTGACGGCTATGATGTGGGCGGCAAGACGGGCTCGGCCCAGGTGCCGGGGCCCGGCGGCCGCTACATTCTCCACGCCCTGCGCACGTCATTCTTCTCCGCCTTCCCGGCGCATGATCCACGCTATGTCGTTTTCGTCCTGCTGGACCAGCCGCATGGCACAAAGGAAACCGCAGGCTTTGCGCTGGCCGGTTGGACCGCCGCGCCGCTGGCCGGACGGGTGATTTCGCGTATTGCGCCGTTGCTCGGCGTTCCCAATAACGCGCCGCCGGTGACCCTGGCGCGCAGTAATTCATAATGGCACCACAATCTCTCGGGATGATGGTGTGTAAGAAAGACAATAACGCCATGGTGGCGGTGAAGAGTTTCACAAGCCTGACAAGCGATAGCCGCAAAGTGACGCGCGGCGGCTTGTTCGCCGCCCTGGCCGGCAGCAAGACCGACGGCGCGCGCTTTGTCGCCGACGCGGTGGCGCGCGGTGCGGTGGCAGTGCTGGCGCGCCCCGAACTGGCGGATGAAGCCAACGCGCTGGGCGTGGCGTTCATTGCCGACGAAAATCCCCGTTTGGGTCTGGCCCGGCTGGCGGCGGAATTTTATGGCGCCCAACCGGATGTCGTTGCTGCCATAACCGGCACCAAGGGCAAATCCTCCATCGTCGCGTTCCTGCGCGAAATCTGGACGGCGCTGGGCAAGCCGGCTGCAAGTCTGGGCACGGTCGGCGTTATCGGTCCCAAGGGCGCGATGCCGCTCTCCCACACCACGCCCGATCCTGTGGAAATTCATGCCCTGCTGGCGCAGCTGAAAAAAGACGGCGTTGAACATCTCGCCATCGAAGCGTCCAGTCATGGCCTCGACCAGTTTCGTCTGGATGGCGTGAAAATCCAGGCGGCGGGTTTCACCAATATCACCCGCGACCACATGGATTATCATTCCACCTTCGAACATTACCTGGCCGCCAAATTGCGTCTGGTGGACGAAGTGGTGGCGCCCGGCGGCGTAGCGGTAATCAACGCCGATGGCGAGCATGCCGATGCTTTCATCGCTGCCGCCAAACGCCGCGACTTGCGGTTGATCACGACGGGCGAATTGGGCGAGACCATCAAGCTCTCCGCCCGCGAAAGCCGCAGCGATGCGCAGGACCTTACGCTTACCTTCGCAGGCAACACATACAAGGTACTACTGCCGCTGGCGGGCGCTTTCCAGGCGTCCAATGCCTTGGTCGCAGCCGGCCTCGCCATCGGGTTGGGCGAAGACCCGGCGAAAGTCTTTGCGGCGCTGGCGCATCTGAAAGGCGCGCCGGGCCGGATGGAGAAAGTGGCTTTCACTGCCAGCGGTGCGCCCATCTATGTGGATTACGCCCATACCCCGGATTCCCTGGAGAAAGTTTTGCAGGCGTTGCGCCCGCACGCACAGAACAGGCTGCATGTCGTATTCGGCTGTGGCGGTGACCGCGACAAGGGCAAGCGTCCTCTGATGGGCCAGATCGCCGCGGCGCTAGCGGATGACATTATCGTCACCGACGATAATCCGCGTACGGAAGATTCCGCCACCATCCGCAAATCCATCCTGGCCGAGATTCCCAAGGCCCTCGAGATCGCCGACCGCCGCGCCGCCATCGCCACCGCCATAACCGCCTTGAATGCGGGCGATGTGCTTGTGATCGCAGGCAAAGGCCATGAGACCGGCCAATACGTCAACGGCCAGGTCATTCCCTTTTCCGACCGCGACGAAGCGATCAAGGCAGCCATCGCCGGCGGAGGGCGCGCGGCATGAGCCTGTGGAATTCCGCCGAAGCGCAAAGCGCCACCCTGGGCAAAGCCAGCAGCCCATTTGCCGTGAACGGGCTGTCGATTGATACCCGCACCTTGAAGGCGGGCGATCTGTTCGTGGCGCTGAAGGGCGACAATCGTGATGGCCATGATTATCTCGGCGCCGCTTTTGCCGCCAAGGCCGGCGCCGCGCTGGTTTCGCGCAAGCCTGAAGGGGTGGCAGGGCCGCTGCTCACCGTCGCCGACACCCAGCGCGGCTTGGAAGATCTGGCCCGCGCCGCCCGCGCTCGCAGCAACGCGAAGATTTTGGCGGTCACCGGCGGCGCCGGCAAAACTACCACCAAGGAAATTCTGCGCCATGCCCTGAATGGGCTGGGCCGCACCCATGTCTCGGCTGCCTCCTACAACAATCATTGGGGCGTGCCGCTGTCTTTGGCCGGACTGCCGCAGGACAGCGAATATGGCGTGTTTGAAATCGGCATGAATCATGCCGGTGAAATCCGCAGCCTGGTATCCATGGTCCGCCCGCATGGCGCCATCGTCACCACCATCGCTGCGGCGCATCTGGAATATTTCGGCAGTTGTGAAGCCATTGCCGACGCCAAATCGGAAATCTTCGAAGGCCTGACGCCGGGCGGCTTCGCCCTGATCCCGGCCGACAATGAATATGCCGAGCGGCTGGCGGCGCGTGCCGCCCAGGCCAAGGTTTCGCGCATTGTGCGTTTCGGCAATAGCGGCGAGGCCAGGCTCATCTCTTTTACGCCCGACGGCGAAGGCATGCGGATCAAGGCTGACATTCTCGGGCAGATGGTGGATTGCCTGGTCGGGGCGCCTGGCGGCCACATCGCCGCCAATGCCGTCGCCGCGCTGGCCGCGGTGGCGCTGATGGACGGCGATGTTCTCAACGCGGCGGCAGGCCTGAAGAATTTCATCGCGCTCAAGGGCCGCGGCGCGCGGTTTGCAGCCGGCGATGTCACCGTGATTGATGAAAGCTACAACGCCAATCCCGCTTCCATGGCGGCAGCGCTGGCGCTGCTGGGGGCCGTCAAGGGCCGCAAGATCGCGGTGCTGGGCGACATGCTGGAAATGGGCGCGGGCGATCATCACGCCGCCCTTGCCGCGCCCATCGAACAGGCGGGTACCGATCTGGTGTTTGCGGCGGGCCAGGAAATGAAAGCCTTGTGGGACAAGCTGCCGGCCAAGCGTCGCGGCGCCTATGCGGAAAATTCCGCCGCCTTGGCGCCGCAGCTTCTGGGTGCGCTGAAATCCGGCGACACGGTATTGGTCAAGGGTTCTAACGGGGCAAAAATGTCGGTGATTGTCGAAGCGCTCAAGGCGAGGCAGGTATAGTGCTTTATTATCTGTCGCTCCTCACCCACACCGATCAGTTCGCCTTCTTCCGCCTGTTCCGTTATCTGACCTTCCGCTCTGGTGCGGCAGTGATGACGGCGCTGGCCATCGCCTTTGTGATCAACCCCCCGCTGATCCGCTGGCTGAAACTGAAACAGGGCAAAGGCCAGCCCATCCGCAGCGACGGCCCCCAGCGCCATATCCTGGAAAAAGCCGGCACACCGACCATGGGCGGTTTGCTGATCCTGATCCCCTGCATCGGCTCCACCTTGCTCTGGGCCCAGCTCTCCAATCGCTATGTTTGGATCGTGCTGATGGTGGTTGTCAGCTATGGCCTGCTGGGGTTCATGGATGACTATTACAAGGTCACCAAGCGCACGGCCGACGGTTTGTCTGGCCGCGCCCGCCTGGCCATCGAATTCGGTGTCGCCTTTCTTGCCACCTGGCTGATCATGCGGTCTGAAACCCCGGCCCTGTCCGGCGCGCTGGCCATCCCCTTTCTCAAGACAGCGCTGTTGCCGCTGGGCATGTTCTTCATTCTTGTCGGCGGCTTCGTCATCGCGGGCGCCGCCAATGCCGTCAATTTCACCGATGGGCTCGACGGGCTGGCCATCGTGCCGGTGATGATCGCAGCGGCCACTTTCACCCTGATCGTCTATCTGGTCGGCAATGAGCGTTTCGCCACCTATCTGCAGCTGCCCTACATTCTTTATTCCGGCGAATTGGCGGTGTTTCTGGCAGCGCTGGTCGGGGGCGGCCTGGGATTTCTTTGGTACAATGCGCCGCCCGCCGCCATCTTCATGGGTGATACCGGTTCGCTGCCGCTGGGCGGCGCACTGGGTGCGGTGGCGGTGTCGGTCAAGCATGAGATCGTGCTGGGCATTGTCGGCGGCTTGTTTGTGCTTGAGACGGTGTCGGTCATCGTCCAGGTGGTGAGTTTCAAGCTCACCGGCAAGCGCGTCTTCCGCATGGCGCCGATCCATCATCATTATGAGCAACTCGGCTGGACTGAGCCCACCATCGTGATCCGTTTCTGGATTCTGGCGGTGGTGCTGGCTTTGGCCGGCCTTGCCACCTTGAAGCTGCGGTGAGGGCATGATCGCTTCACACGCCTTCGCTGGCCGCACTGTCGCCGTTTTCGGCCTCGCCCGCACGGGATTGGGCGCGGTGCGTTCGCTGACGGCGGGCGGCGCGCAAGTGATCGCCTGGGATGACAACAGCACCGCCCGGGATGTCGGCGGATTGGCTGGCGCGGAAATCATGCCTTGGCGCGAATGGCCCTGGGAAAGCATCGCCGCTCTTATACTAAGTCCCGGCGTGCCGCTGACGCATCCGAAACCGCACGAAGTCGTCACCCATGCCAGGGCCGCCAAGGTCGAAGTGATCGGCGATGTGGAATTGTTCGCCCGCGAAATCCGCGCTGATGCCGCAAAGGCCGGCCGCGCCCCGGTAATCGCCATCACCGGCACAAACGGCAAATCCACCACCACGGCGTTGATCGGCCACATCCTGGCCCATGCCGGATTTGATGCCCAGATCGGCGGCAATATCGGCAACTCGGTGCTGGAACTGACGCCGCCGGGACCGCGCAGTCTTTATGTGCTGGAAATGTCCAGCTTCCAGATTGACCTGACGCCCGGCCTCAAACCCGATGTCGCGCTGCTGTCGAACCTCACACCTGACCATATCGACCGTCACGGCAGCATGGAGAATTATGCCGCCATCAAGCAGCGGCTTCTCAATGAAGTGCCCAAAGACTGCCAGGCCATTGTCGGTGTGGATGATGCTTATGGCGCGGCGATTTTCACCCAATTGTCGGGCGAGGGCGTCACCGCCTGGCCGGTCTCGGTTGGCAAGGTGCTGGGTCGCGGCATCTTTGTCGTGGATGGCGTGCTGTATGACGCCCAGAATGGCCGTGCCGCCAAGGTTATGGAATTAAACGAAGCACCGCATCTGCGCGGTGTGCACAATTGGCAGAATGCCGCGCTGGCTTTTGCCGCCACCAAGCCTTTCGTCAAGGATTTGCGGATCATCGCCGCCGCCATCGCCAGCTTTCCAGGCCTGGCGCATCGCATGGAAGAGGTCGGCCATATCGGCAAGACCGCCTTCGTCAATGATTCCAAGGCCACCAACGCTGACGCCACGGCCAAGGCGCTGGCCGTCTATCCCGATATTTTCTGGATCGCAGGCGGAAAAGCCAAGGATGGCGGCATCGAAAGTCTGGCGCCGTATTTTCCGCGCATCCGCCGCGCCTATCTGATCGGCGAAGCGGCGCATGCTTTTTCACGCACCCTGGATGGCAAGACGCCTTATGAAATATCGGGCACGCTTGACACCGCCGTGATCGCGGCAGCGCGCGATGCCGCAACCTCCCAGGCCGCCGCGCCGGTGGTGCTGCTGTCACCGGCTTGCGCCTCTTATGATCAGTTCAAGGATTTTGAGCAGCGCGGCGATGCCTTCCGCGCCGCCGTCGCCCGCCTGCCGCATGACGTCCAGGTGGCGTCATGAGTGTCTCACGCGCCGACAAGGGCGGTTTCGCCAGCTGGTGGTTCACCGTGGACAAGGTGGCACTGCTGGGCATGGCGATGCTGATCGGCATCGGCTTGATGCTGGCGTTCGCCGCCAGCCCGGCCATTACCGGCGGCCCGCTCAGCGCAGGTGATTTTCGCTATGCCGTGCGTCAGCTCAGCTATGCCTTTGTCGCACTCGGCATCATGGCCGGCGCTTCGCTGCTTTCCATACGCCAAGTCAAGATAACGGCTGCCGTGGTTTTCGCGGGCGCGCTGGTTGCGTCTTTCCTGGTGTTATTCCTGGGCGCCGACGTGTTGGGCGCGCGCCGTGAGTTGAATTTCGGCATTTTCAGCCTGCAGCCGTCCGAATTCCTCAAGCCCAGCTTCGCCATTCTGGCGGCCGCCGTGCTATCCGACCGGGCGCCGCTTTCCCTTCCCAAGCCGGTCATCACATTGATGCTGATCTTGCCGGCGATTTTCATCCTGTTGCTGCAGCCGGATGTCGGCCAAACCGGCCTGCTGCTCTCACTGTGGGGCGCAATGCTGTTCTTCGCCGGCCTGCCGCTGTTTTGGGTGGCGCTGTTGGCCGGGGTCACGGGGCTGCTGGGCGTGGCCGCTTATGTGATCTTTCCCCATGTCCATCACCGCGTGGCGCAATATATGAGTGATACGGACATCGGCTATCAGGCCGGTCTGGCGCTCAAAGCCTTTGCCCATGGCGGGCTCGCAGGCGTCGGTCCCGGCGCCGGCACCATCAAGTACCGGATCCCCGATGCCCATTCCGATTATATTTTCGCGGTAGCAGGCGAAGAATTCGGCCTGGTGCTGTGCGTCATCATCGCGGCGCTGTTCTGCCTGTTGACGGTACGGCTGCTGCTGCGCTCCGCCGGCGTGCGCGATCCGTTCTGCCAATTGGCGGGCGCGGGATTGGCGGTGGTCACCGCCCTGCAGGCTTTCGTCAATATGGGCGTGGCGGTGTCGCTGTTGCCCGCCAAGGGCATGACCTTGCCCTTTATTTCTTATGGCGGTTCGTCGCTCTTCTCCATCGCCCTCACCATGGGATTTGCCCTGGCGGTGACGCGGCGGCGCCCCAAAGTCGGCGCGCGCGAAGAATCGCTTCTCCAGGCCTTGGGAGCGCGCGCATGAGCCCCCGCTTCAAGAATTGTGTTGTACTCTCAGCCGGTGGCAGCGGCGGCCACCTGTTTCCCGCCCAGGCGCTGGCGGGCGAACTGTCGCGGCGTGGCCGCGAAATTGTGGTGATGACGGATACGCGCTTCGCCAATTACGCCACCCATTTCCCTGGCGCGCGGATTCTCACCGTATCGTCTTCGCCGATGGGCTCGATCACGGCGCCCTTCAGGATTGCCGCCGGCATCGTGCAGGCCTTTTTCAAGCTGATCCGCCTGAAGCCCGCCGCCGTGGTTGGCTTTGGCGGCTATCCCTCCTTGCCGGTGATGCTGGCTGCGTCGCTGGCGCGCCTGCCCACCGCCATCATCGAGCAGAATGCCGTGGTCGGCCGCGCCAACCGGCTGGTGATGAACAAGGTCAGTCTGGTGGCCGCTGCGTTTCCCATCGCCCGCTTCGCTCCCAGGGACAAATCCAAGATCGTATTGACCGGCAATCCGCTACGTCCGGAAGTTACCGCTTTGTGGGGCGCGCCTTATTCTTTGCCGCAGGCCGATGGTGCTGTACGGCTTCTGATCTTTGGCGGCAGCCAGGGCGCACGTGCTTTCAGCAAAATCGTACCTGCTGCTCTTACCCGCCTGCCGCATGGCTTGCGACACCGGCTCTATGTGATGCAGCAGTGCCGTCCGGAAGATATTGACGATGTGCGCGAGATCTACGGCAAGGCAGAAATCCGCGCCGACCTGGCGCCCTTCTTCGCGGATCTGCCCGCCCGCATGGCGTCGGCGCATCTGGTGATCGGACGCTCGGGCGCTGGCACGGTGGCCGAACTGATGGCGATTGGCCGTCCCTCCATTCTGGTGCCGCTTCCCTATGCACTCGACGACAATCAGACGCCCAATGCCGATATTCTGGCTGATGCCGGCGCTGCCTGGCGTTTGCGGGAAAGCGATTTAAGCCCGGATTTGCTGAGTCAAATGCTTGCCAGAATTTTCGCCGATCCTCTGGATCTGAAAGCCCGCGCCGCTCGCGCCCATTCGCTGGCCACACCCGATTCAGCCGGCAAGCTGGCCGATCTGGTCGAGAAACTGGCGGATGCGGCATGAAAGTGACAACCCGCGTTCCCCTCGACATCGGCGCCATTCATTTCATCGGCATTGGCGGCATCGGCATGAGCGGTATCGCCGAGATCATGCACAATCTCGGCTACAAGGTGCAGGGCTCGGACGTTTCCGAAAGCGCCAATGTCAAGCGCCTCATGGCGATGGGCATTGCCGTTTCCATCGGCCACAGCGCCGGCAATCTGAAAGACGCACATGCAGTGGTTTATTCCTCTGCCGTGAAACCGGGCAATGTCGAGTTCGACGCCGCCCGCGCCCTCAGTCTTCCCCTGGTCCGCCGCGCCGAAATGTTGGCCGAGATCATGCGCCTGCGCTCCTGCGTCGCCATCGCCGGCACCAACGGCAAGACCACCACCACGACATTGGTCGCCGCGCTGCTGGACGGCGGCGGCATGGATCCCACCGTGGTCAATGGCGGCATTATCAATGCGTATGGCACCAATGCCCGGCTGGGTGCTGGTGAATGGGTGGTGGTCGAAGCCGATGAAAGCGACGGCACTTTCCTGCGCCTGCCCGCGACCATCGCCGTGGTCACCAATGCCGATCCCGATCACCTGGATTATTACGGTACCTTCGACGCCATGCTGGCGGCGTTCCAGCGCTTTATCGAGAATGTGCCCTTCTACGGCTTCGCCGTGCTGTGCCTCGACCATCCCGAAGTCCAAGCCATGGTCGGCCGCATCACCGATCGCCGCATGATCACCTATGGATTTTCGCCCCAGGCCGATGCACGCGCCGTTCATGTGCGCTTCGCCGAAGGCGTGTCGCATTTCGATATCGTCTTCACGGATCGGCGCAAGAACAGCGAAATACGCTGGGATGGCCTGAAGCTGCCCATGCCAGGTGAACACAATGTCCAGAACGCCATGGCGGCCATTGTGGTGGCGCGCGAGTTGGGCGTCAGCGAAATCGTGATCCGCAAATCCTTGGCCGAATTCAAGGGTGTGGGCCGTCGTTTCTCCAAGATCGGGGAATTCAAAGGCGCTGCCATTATTGACGATTACGCCCACAACCCTTTCAAGATCGCCGCCGCGCTGAAAGCGGCGCGCCAGGCCTATAGCGGCCCGGTGGTGGCTGTGGTGCAGCCACACCGCTACACCCGTCTGCGCGACACGTTTGAGCAATTCGCCAAATGCCTCAATGACGCCGATGTCGCCATCATCGCGCCCGTCTATGCGGCGGGCGAGCAACCGATTGATGGTATAAACCGGGATTCTTATGCCGAGGCGCTGCGCGCGCATGGCCATCGTAACGTCATCACGATTGACGGCGAAGCCGATCTGGCCGCTGTCGTGGCGCCCTATCTGAAATCGGGCGGCGCGGTGGTGGGGCTTGGCGCGGGTTCGATCAGCGCCTGGATGCACGGCCTTCAGAAAAAGCTGGAGGCGCTGTCATGACAAAAGTCTGTGACATGCTGCCGCCGGTGCGCGGCACCTACACTTACGACGCGCCACTCAAGGATCTTGTGTGGTTCCGGGCCGGTGGCGCTGCGGAAATTCTGTTCCGTCCCGCCGATGCAGACGATCTAGCGACATTCCTGGCGGCGCGGCCCGCTGATATGCGGCTGTCGGTGATTGGCGTAGGCTCCAATCTTCTGGTGCGCGATGGTGGCATTCCCGGCGTCACGGTGCGGCTGTCTTCTGCTTTCGGCAAAATCGAGACCAATGGCACGCGGGTGCGCGCCGGTGCGGCGGCGCTCGATGCGGCGGTGGCGCGCGTGGCGGCGGATGCCGGCATCGCCGGGTTGGAATTTTTGCGCGGCATCCCCGGCACCATCGGCGGCGCCCTGAAAATGAATGCCGGCTGCTATGGCCGCGAGACCAAGGATATTTTCGTCGAAGCTACCGCGCTGGATGCGCGGGGCAACAAACTCAAGCTCACCGCCGCCGACATGGCCTTCGTCTATCGCAAGAGCCAGGCGCGCGATGAACTGATTTTTGTGGAAGCCGTATTTGAAGGCAATCTGGACCAGCCGGATGCTATTCGCGGCCGCATGGAAGAACTCAATGCCAATCGCGAGGCCAGCCAGCCGATCCGTTCCAAGACCGGCGGTTCAACCTTCAAGAATCCGCCAGGGCAAAAGGCGTGGCAATTGATTGACGCAGCCGGCTGCCGCGGCCTGAAGATCGGTGACGCCCAAGTCAGCGAAAAACACACCAATTTCCTGATCAATCTGGGCGAAGCCAAGGCCGCCGACATCGAGGCGCTGGGCGAAGAAGTCCGCAAGCGTGTCCAGGAAAAATCCGGCGTCGCGCTGGAATGGGAAATCAAACGTGTGGGGCTCGCAGCATGAGCTTCAACCGCATCGCCGTGCTGATGGGCGGCCGCTCCGCCGAACGCGACGTCTCGCTGTCTTCCGGGCGCGGCGTGATGAAGGCTTTGGCGGAAGAAGGGTTCGATCCGGTGATGGTGGATCCCGGCGACAATCCCGGTGACCAGTTATTTCGCGCCAAACCCGATGCCGTCTTTAATGCTTTGCATGGCCGCTTCGGCGAAGACGGCACGGTGCAGGGCCTGCTGGAACTCATGCGTATTCCCTACACCCATTCCGGTGTCCTGGCCTCGGCGCTTGCGATGCACAAGGAGCGCACCAAGGATGTCTATCGCGCCGCGGGCCTGCCAGTGGTCAAGTCCATCGTGGTGGACCGCAAAATCGCGGCGGCCGGCCATCTGATGGAGCCGCCCTATGTGGTCAAGCCGGTCAATGAAGGCTCCTCGGTCGGCGTGTTCATCATCCGCAAAGGCGACAATCGCCCGCCCGCCGCGTTGGGCCGCGACGACTGGAACTTGTCAAACGAAATGATGGTGGAGGAATTCGTCCCGGGCCGCGAACTCACCGTCAGCGTGATGGGAGACAAGCCTTTGGGTGTTACCGAGATCACCACCGAATTGGATTTCTACGATTACGAAGCCAAATATGCTGCCGGTGGTTCGCGTCACATCATTCCTGCTGATCTGCCCGCCAGCGTGGCAGCACAAACCATGGAGTTGGCGGTCAAGGCGCATCAGGCCCTGGGCTGTCGCGGCGTGACCCGCACCGATTTCCGCTATGACGAGACAGGCGCCACGCCGCGCCTGATCCTGCTGGAAACCAATACTCAGCCCGGCATGACGCCGACCTCGCTGGTACCCGAACAGGCTGCCCATATGGGTATTTCTTACGCAAAATTGTGCCGCTGGATGGTGGAGGACGCGTCATGCGATCGCTGAAAATTGCGCGCAAGCCGCGCGGGGCGTCTCGCGCCAAACCGGTGCGCCATAGCGGCCGCGGCACGCGCGAACCCTCTTCGGTCCAGCCTGGCTCGGCGCGCCGCGCCAAGCCGCCAGGCTTATTCAGCCGCTTTTTCGGCCGCATCGGCGCATTCTTCGCCCGCCCCGTCCTGCTCCTCGGCGCCGGGCTGACCTTGCTGGCGTTGGTCGCCGCGCTGCTGGTCAGTGGCGTGGTCGGCCGCACCGCCCATGGCGTCAAGAACGGCGCTCTGGGCGTGGTGGGCGATGCCGGCTTCGGCGTTTATGAAATCCAGATCACCGGCAATCGCCGCGTCCCAACCGACACCATCTTTGCGGCGCTGGGGCTCAAGGCAGGCCAGTCCATTTTCTTTATCGACCTGCCCGCCGCCCGCGCCCGCATCCTGTCGCTGGACTGGATCGCTTCGGTGGATGTGGTGCGCCGATATCCCGACGCCATCTTCGTCACCGTTGTTGAGAAACGGCCTTTCGCCCTGTGGCAGACGCCCGATGGAAAGGTGGCCGTGGTGGAGCGTTCCGGTGGCGTCATCACCACCCAGGACACCCAGAAATCCTCCAAGCTGCCAAAACTGATCGGTCCAGGCGCGCCGGAAACCGCCGCTGACCTGGTGGATGGCGTGATGAGCCGCCGCGCGGTGTCGGCCCGCACTGCCGCTTATGAGCGTGTCTCGAAGCGGCGCTGGAATCTGATCCTGAATGATGGCGTTGTCGTGCAGCTGCCGGAAACCGGCTGGGCCAAAGAACTCGACACGCTGGAGCATCTGATTGTCGACAACGGCATTCTGGAGCGTGACATCACCGAAATCGATCTGCGTTCGCCATCGCAGTATTTCTTCATGCTCAAGAATGGCGAGAAAAAAGACGTTGAACGTGGCAAGGAAACATAATGGGCGAGACACTCAAATTGCGCGTGAATAACGAAATTCCCGCTTACCGCACCGGACTCGTGTCCGCACTGGACATCGGCACTTCCAAGGTGGCTTGCGTTATCGGCCGGGCCGAGCACGGCACCCTGAAAGTGCTGGGCAGCGCGCTGCGCGAAAGCGCCGGCCTCAAGGCGGGCACCGTCACCAGCCTGGAACTGGCCGAGGAAAGTATCCGCGACTGCGTCGCCGCCGCCGAGAACCATGCCGATGCCCGCATCCAGAATGTGCTGGTGGCGGTCAATTGCGGCAGCCCGGTTTCAGTCACCTCCCGCGCCGTGATGGCGCTGGACGGCGCCCTGGTGTCGGACGCGCATCTGCGCCAGTTGCTCAGCGATGGCCGCACCAAATGCCGCCTGGAAGGCCATGAGATCATCCAGAGTGCCCCCACCACCTATGTGGTGGATGAGGCGCGGGGCGTGCGCAATCCGTCCGGCATGTTCTGTCAGCGCATCGGCGTCGCCATGCATGCTGTTGCCGTGAAACCTTCGCCGCTGGCCAACCTCAAGCTGGCGGTGGAGCGCTGCCACCTCAATGTGGTGGGCTCGCTGTTCGCTCCCTATGCCAGCGGGTTGGCCGTCCTCAGCGAAGACGAAAAGCAGATCGGCGCCACCGTTATTGATATGGGCGGTGGCTGCACCTCAATCGCCGTGTTCCTGGAAGGCCATCTGGTGCATGCCGATGTGGTGCCGCTGGGCGGCTTCTCCGTCACCCACGACATTTCGCTGGGCCTGACGGCGCCGCTTTCCGCCGCCGAACGCATCAAGACCTTGTTCGGCGCGGCATTTGGCGACCTGGAAGCCGGCGCCGATGTCATTTCGGTGCCCCAGATGGGCGAGCAGGGCGAAGACAGCGCCTTGCGCGTGCCGCGCACCATGCTCACCCGCATCATCCAGGCCCGCCTGACGGAAATATTCGAAGAGGTGCAGAAGCGCCTTCAGGCTTCCGGCTATGACGGCGTGGCCGGCCGCCGGGCGGTTCTGACCGGCGGCGCCTGCCAGCTCACCGGCACCCGCGAATTGGCGGCGCGCATCCTGAACAAGCAGGTACGGATCGGCCGGCCCCAGGCTTTCCCGGGATTGGCGGCTGCTTCGGCTGGCCCCGATTATGCCACCGCCATCGGCCTTCTGATGGCCGGGGCGCTGCTGCCGCCCGAGATTTTGAATCCGGAAATGGCCGCTCTGCCGGCGGCCGGGCAAGGCAAAAGCTGGCTCTCACGGTTGACCGGCCGGTGGCTGGAGTGATTCAACAATATAACAGCGAATCAGTTGGGCAGTTCTGGTGTGCACAAGGTGACCCCATCAAGTCACTGAGGAGAATCTAAAATGGCGATAAACCTGCAAGTCCCCCCGACCAAAGAATTGCGTCCCCGCATCACCGTTCTGGGTGTCGGCGGCGCGGGCGGCAATGCCGTCAACAACATGATCGAAGCCGGCCTTGAAGGCGTGGACTTCGTCGTGGCCAACACCGATGCCCAGGCGCTCAGCCAGTCCAAGGCCGAGCGGCGCATCCAGCTTGGCGCCACCACCACCGAAGGGCTTGGCGCAGGCGCCCAGCCGGAAATCGGCCGTGCGGGCGCCGAGGAATCCCTGCCCGAGATCATGGAACAGCTGCAAGGCTCGCACATGGTGTTCATCGCCGCCGGCATGGGCGGCGGCACCGGCACCGGCGCCGCACCCGTCATCGCCCGCGCGGTGCGCGAAGCGGGCATCCTGGTGGTCGGCGTGGTCACCAAGCCCTTTTCCCTGGAAGGGGACCGCCGCATGCGGGTGGCCGAAGCCGGCATCACCGAGCTGCAGACCTTTGTGCATACCCTGATCGTCATTCCCAACCAGAATCTGTTCCGCGTCGCCAATGATCGCACCACCATGTCCCAGGCTTTCGCCATGGCCGATGAGGTGCTGCATGCCGGCGTGCGCGGCGTCACCGACCTGATCGTGATGCGGGGCCTGATCAATCTCGACTTTGCCGACATCAAGTCGGTGATCTCGGAGATGGGCAAGGCCGTGATGGGCACCGGCGAAGCCGAAGGCGAAGACCGCGCCAGCCGCGCCGCCGACATGGCCATTTCCAACCCGCTGCTCGACGATGTCAGCATGAAGGGCGCCAAGGGCGTTCTCATCAACATCACCGGCGGTCCCGACCTGAAGCTGTTCGAAGTCGAACAGGCCGCCAACCGTATCCGCGCCGAAGTGGACCCGGACGCCAATATCATCTTCGGCAACACCATCCTGGACGAGATGGAAGGCCGCATCCGCGTTTCGGTGGTCGCCACCGGCATCGACGCCGAACAGATGCGCAAGGTCACGCCCATCCGGCAATTCCAGAAGCAGTCGCCGGTCTTCACGGTGGAAACGCCCCGTCCGGTGGCCGCCGCCGCCAATCCGGTGCGCGACCAGATGGCCCAGCTGGTCAATGAGCTCAACGCCCCTGTTGCGGCGCCCGCACCGGTCAGCGCCGACGAAGCCTATATCCTGGGCGGCGACGATGCCCCGGCGCTCCCGGACTCTTATCCCGTTACCGAAACAGTGCGCTCGGCTGCCGAAATGCCGCTGGCGCCGCAAAGGCGCGTGGAAGCGGAAAAGAAGGGCTGGGGCTTTTTCGGCCGCAAAAAAGGCCCGGCCGCGGATCTGCGCGCCGAGCCGGTGATGCCCCGTCCGGCGGCGCGTCCCGCTGCCGCGCAGGCGCCCATCGCTTCGGAGCAAGCTGCGCCGCCATCCGGCGAGGATCTGTTCCCCGAGCATAATCCTGACGAGCAGTTTGAGATTCCGGCCTTCTTGCGCCGTCACTCGAACTGACACGCACAATCCGGAAAAAATAAAAAAGGGCAGCTTCACCGCTGCCCTTTTTTATTGCCCCTTGCGAAGAATATCGCAGGGCCACAACGCGGTGGCCGCCCTCTTCACCGCCTTGGTGACATCCTGGCGGGCGGCTTTGGGATGCTTGCCCAGCCAGTCCACCACCGCTATCTCGGCTGGCCCCGGATCGGTGGGCAGGCAGTGATTGCCCCGCAGTCCCGCCACCACTTCCTTGCTTTGAAAGTCGCTGTTGCACAGGCTGGCGCTCTGGCCGCAGACCTGGATCAGGTCGCGGCCGGTATCGGCGGCGGCTGCGCCAGCCGCCAGGCATAGAAGAGCGGCGGCTAAGATCAGTCTCATGCGCGAACTCTCCCAAAGCGCCGGCAAATTAGCATTGGCGGGCTGGTCCGGGAAAGGCGGGGCGCGGTAGATTGCCCGCATGAACAGCCGCCACACGCTCGCCGCTCCCATCACCGCCTCCGGCATCGCCTTGCATGCCGGCGTCACCGTGACCATGACCCTGGCGCCGGCGCCGGCGGGGCAGGGCGTGGTGTTTGTTCGTGCCGACCAGAACGGCGCACGGATCCCGGCGCGCTATGATCTGGTGAGCGAAACCCGGCTGGGCACCGTGCTGGAAAAAGACGGTATACGGGTCGGCGTGGTCGAGCATCTGATGGCCGCCGTGGCCGGGGCAGGGGTGGACGATCTCACTGTGACTCTGGACGGCCCCGAGCCGCCCATCTTGGACGGCGATGCTTTGTCCTTTCTCACGCTGATTCAAAAGGCCGGCCTCAAAAGCCAAAATGTGCCGCGCGAGGCGATTGAGATTTTGAAGCCCATCACAGTCACCCAGAAAGACGCCAGCGCCAGCCTGAGCCCCGCGGCCTCGGCCTCCTACGATTTCGATATTGAATTTTCCGCCGCTGCCATCGGGCGGCAGACTTTCACCCTGGATTTTTCTTCGCCCGAAAATTTCGCCGCGCTGATCGCGCCCGCCCGCACCTTCGGCTTTCTCAAGGAACTGGAAGGGCTGCACGCCATGGATCTGGCGCGGGGCGCTTCCCTGGCCAACACCTTGGCGCTGGACGATAGCGGGCTGGTCAATCCCGGCCTGCTGCGCTTTCCCGATGAATTCGTCCGCCACAAGATTCTGGACGCCATCGGCGACATGGCGCTGGCGGGCGCGCCGCTGCTGGCCCGGTTCCAGGGCGTCCGATCCGGCCATGCCGTCAACAACGCCCTGCTGCGGGCGCTGTTCGCCGATCCCAGCGCCTTTCGCCGGGTCCAGGTGCCCGTTTAGGCGGCTCTTTCCAACTTCCGCCGCCCCTATGCTATAAAGCGATCTGGAACATGGACGGCCATGCCCGGAAATGGCATAAGAGCCTGTCCTGCATAGCAAAAATGGAAGATCTGTAATGCCTGTGTCCGGCGGAAAATTCCGCGTTTTTGTGATGGTTTCGGTGGCCGCGCTCCTGCTTTCCGGCTGCAGCCTGTTCGGCAACGATGACGCCAGCAACGACCTGAACAAGGACGCCGCGCAATATCAGGAACGGCCGATTGACCAGATCTATGACAATGCCTGGAAGCAGATCAACAAGGGCAATTGGGATCAGGCTGCCGCCCAGTTCAACGAAGTGGACCGCCAGCATCCCTATTCGGTCTGGGCGCGCCGCGCCCAGCTGATGGCCGCCTTCTGCTATTACCAGTCCAACAAATATGACGATGCGGTCTCCACCGCTGACCAGTATATCTCGCTGCATCCCGGCAGCCAGGAAGTCGCCTATGCCTTCTACCTGAAGGCCATTTCGCTCTATGAGCAGATCGTGGATGTCGGCCGCGACCAGTCCAAGACCCAGGGCGCGCTGGTGGCGCTGCAGGACGTGGTGCAGCGTTTCCCCGACACGGAATATGCCCGCGACGCCACCCTCAAGATTGACCTCACCCAAGATCATCTGGCCGGCAAAGAGATGGAAGTCGGGCGCTACTACCTCCAACGGGGCAATTATATCGGCGCCATCAACCGCTTCCGCACGGTGATCGACCAGTACCAGACCACGCCCCAGATCGCCGAGGCGCTGGAGCGGCTGACCGAGTCTTATTATTCTCTGGGGCTCGACAGCGAAGCCCAGACCGCCGCCGCTGTGCTGGGCGCCAATTACCCCGGCACCGTCTGGTATCAGGATTCCTTCAACATCTTGAAGGGCCGCAATCTCACGCCTGTGGCCGACCAGCAAAGTTGGATTTACAAGGCTTTCCACAAAATGCTTTGATTCGGGCTGGGCGCGGGTCTTTCCGCCCCCGGACGTCGTCGCGCCTGCTCGCGTGCTAACGCACGCTGCGCGGGACGCTCCTAGCCGGGTGCAAAAATCCCTCGCGCGCAGCCCGAATCAGTTTGGGATTTTTTGTTCGCTTTTTGTCCCGAAAAATGGTCACACTTTTGGGGAATAAGAGGGCGACATGCTCGCTGCACTGACCGTCCGTGACATTGTCCTGATTGAGCAGGCCGCGCTGGAATTTGCGCCGGGCCTGAATGTTCTGACCGGCGAAACCGGGGCGGGCAAATCCATTCTGTTGGACTCGCTGGGCCTCGCGATTGGCGGACGTGGCCGCGCCGGGGTGCGGCCGGGCGCGGCGCAAGGCTCTGCCACGGCGGTGTTCGATCCGGGCCCCAAACATGCCTCCCGCGCGCTTCTGTTGGACCAGGCGATGACGGCGGACGGCGAAATCGTGCTGCGCCGCAGCCTGGCCGCCGATGGCAAGTCCCGCGCCTTCATCAATGACGAAGCGGTGGGTGTTGGCTTGCTCAAAGAGCTGGGCGGCATGCTGCTGGAAATCCATGGCCAGAGCGATGACCGCGGATTGTTCGACATCGCCACCCATCGTGGCTTGCTGGATTCTTTTGGCGGCCTGGAAGAACAGGGCCGCGGCATCGCCGCGCTCTATGCGGCCTGGGATGCGGCGCGTCAGGCTTTGTCCGCCCTCAAGGCGCGCGCCGCAGATGCGCAGCGCAATGCTGAATTCGTGCGCGCCGCCGCTGCTGAATTGTCGGATTTCGCGCCCGAAGCAGGCGAAGAAGAAAGACTGGCTGGCGAACGCGCCTTGATGATGAACGCCTCGCGCATCGCCGAGGATCTTAGCGCCGCCAGCGACGCCTTGTCGGGTGAGCGCGGCGCAGAAGCGGCGCTGGCGGTCACCCTGAAGAAACTGTCCCGGCTGCAGGAAGAAGCGCGCAAACGCGTTGCCGGCGCCGAAGCGGCGCTCGAGCAGGCTTTCGCTCTGACTGAGGAAGCGCGGCGCGAGCTGGACAGCTTGCTGGCCAGCCTCGACACCGATACCGCGGCGCTGGAAAAGAAAGAAGAACGGCTGTTCGCCCTGCGCGCCCTGGCGCGCAAATACGCCACCACGCCGGATGGTCTTCCCGCCGTGTTGGTGGATTTTCTGGCCCAGCGCGAGGCGCTGGACGGCAGCGGAAATTCGATGAAAAGCGTGGAAGCATCCGTCGCTGCCACGCGCGCCGCCTTTGTCGCCGGCGCGCAGAAACTTTCCAAGGCCCGCGCCGCCGCCGCTACGAAGCTGGAAGACGCGGTGGCCGGTGAGCTGACACCGCTCAAGCTGGGACACGCAAAATTCCGCGTGACATTGGCGGCGGACGAAGAGGGCAGCGCCCATGGGCTGGAACGCATCGCCTTTGAAGTCGCCACCGTGGAAGGTGCCGCTTTCGGCAGCCTGGCCAAGATCGCTTCGGGCGGTGAGTTGGCGCGCTTCTCTCTGGCTCTGAAAGTGGCGCTGGCGCAGGTGTCGTCCCCGGCTGTGCTGGTATTTGACGAAGTGGATCGGGGCGTCGGCGGCGCCGTGGCCGATGCGGTGGGCGAACGCCTGCAGCGCCTGGCGCAGACCACACAAGTGCTGCTCGTCACCCATTCCCCCCAGGTGGCGGCCCGCGCCGCCCGCCATTTCCGCATCTCGCGCGTCGGCGACAAGACCCGCATTGTGCTGCTGGAAGATGACGCAAGGCTGGAAGAAATCGCCCGCATGCTGTCCGGCGCCACCGTCACCGAGGAAGCCCGCGCCGCCGCCAGGCGTCTGGTGGCGGAAGCGGCGCAACCGGCGAAGAAGTCCCGTAAACGCGCATGAGGTCTGTGGACAAACTCTCTTCCGCCGAGGCGGAAAAGGAACTGGACAAGCTCGCGCGCGAAATCGCCGAACATGACCGGCGCTATCACGCCGAAGACGCACCCACAATTTCCGATGCGGATTACGACGCACTGCGCCGCCGCAACGCCGACATCGAGGCGCGCTTTCCCCTGCTGGTGCGGCCCGACAGTCCCAGCCAGCGGGTCGGCGCCAAAGCCAGCGCCCGCTTCGCCAAGGTGGTGCATGCCAGGCCGATGCTGTCGCTGGATAACGCTTTCAGCGACGAAGACGTGGCCGATTTCATGGGCCGGGTGCGGCGCTTCCTGGGATTGAAGGAAGACGAAGAGGTCGCCGTCACCGCCGAGCCCAAGATTGATGGCCTCTCCGCCTCTCTGCGTTATGAAAATGGCGTGCTGGTGCAGGGCGCCACCCGCGGCGACGGAGCCGAAGGCGAGGACATCACCGCCAATCTGCGCACCATTTCCGACATTCCGCTGCGCCTGAAAGGCAAGCCGCCTGCGATCCTGGAAGTGCGCGGCGAGGTTTATATGACCCATAAGGGCTTTGGCGCCCTCAACAAGGCGCAGGAAAAAGACGGCAAGCCCACCTATGCCAATCCGCGCAATTCCGCCGCCGGTTCGGTGCGCCAGCTCGATCCTGCCATCACCGCCGGCCGCAGTCTCAATTTCTTCGCCTATACCTGGGGCGAGATTTCCGAGCTGCCCGCCAAGACCCAAAGCGGCATGCTGGAAAAATTCCGGGAATATGGCTTTGCCATCAATCCGTTGGTCAAGCGCTGCGAGACCCTGGATCAGGTCCTGAAATTCTACCGCGACATTGAAAGCAAACGCGCCCGGCTCGGCTATGACATTGACGGCGTGGTTTACAAAGTGGACCGCCTCGATTTGCAGGAGCGGCTAGGCTTTGTCTCACGCAGCCCCCGCTGGGCCACCGCCCACAAATTCCCCGCCGAGCAGGCGGAGACCGTGCTGGAGGATATCGAGATTCAGGTCGGCCGCACCGGCAAGCTGGCGCCGGTGGCGCGGCTGAAGCCGGTCACGGTGGGCGGCGTCGTGGTGCGTAACGCCACCTTGCACAATGAAGACGAGATCGCCCGCAAGGATGTGCGGATCGGCGACACGGTGGTGATCCAGCGCGCTGGCGACGTCATCCCCCAGATCGTGCGGGTGCTGGAAGACAAACGCCCGAAAAACGCCAAGCCTTACAAATTTCCCGTGAAATGCCCCGTCTGCGGCAGCCATGCGGTGCGCGAAGTGGATGAAAAGACCGGCAAGCAGGATGTGGACCGCCGTTGCACCGGTGGCCTGATCTGCGATGCCCAGACGGTGGAACGGCTGAAATATTTCGTTGCCCGCGACGGCTTCGACATCGAAGGGCTGGGCGGCACCATGATCGAGCTGTTCCATGAAAAGGGCCTGCTGAAAGAGCCTGCCGACATTTTCGCTCTCACCGAAAAACCGGACAAAGTGAGCAAGGTGCTGGCGGAGCATCGCGCCGCCTTGTCCGAGGGGCGCCGCGCCGCCGAAGGCAAAGACCCGGTAAAGGCCAAAGCCAAAAAAGAAGAGCGCGAAGACAAGGTGGTGGAAAACCTGATGGCCGCCATCGAGGCCCGGCGCAAGATCGGGCTGGACCGGCTGATCAACGCACTGGGTATCCGCCATGTCGGCGAAACCACTGCCCGGCTGATCGCCCGCCATTACCGCAACATCGACGCCTTCCTGGAAGGCATGGAAAGCGAAGGGGTGCGGGCCGAGCTGGAAAGTCTGGAAGGCATTGGCGGCGTGGTGGCGGAAGCGATTTGCGATTTCTTTGAGGAGCCGCACAACGTCAAGGCGCTGCACCGGCTGCTGGCCTGGCTGGATGTTCAGTCCATGGCGGCGCCGGCGAAATCCTCGCCGGTCTCCGGCAAGACGGTGGTCTTCACCGGTACCTTGGAAAAGATGACACGCCAGGAAGCCAAAGCCCGTGCTGAAAGTCTGGGCGCCAAAGTCTCCGGCTCCGTCTCCGCCAAGACCGATATTGTCGTGGCAGGCCCCGGTGCGGGCTCAAAGCTGAAAGACGCGCAGAAACACGGCGTGGAAGTGATGGACGAAGATGCTTGGCTGAAGCTGATCAGTTAGATCGCTTTTGTCACGCTATCCAGCCACACCCGCGCTTCGTCTTCCACCAGATGATGCAGGGCGTCGCGTACTTTGGCGTGATAGGCATTCAGCCAAGCACGCTCTCCCTCGGTCAGGAGGCTGACCTCAACCAGATTGCGGTCAATCGGCACCAGGGTGATGGTTTCCAGTTCCATCATCTTGCGCTCGCCGCCGGGGATTTCCACGAAGTCCGTCACCACCACCAGATTTTCGATGCGGATGCCGAAGGCGCCGGCTTTGTAGAAGCCGGGCTCATTGGAACAGATCATGCCGGGCATCAGTTTCTGGCCGATGGGGCGCTTGGAGATATTCTGCGGCCCTTCATGCACCGACAAATACGATCCCACGCCATGGCCGGTGCCATGGTCGTAATCCAGTCCCGCCTCCCACAAGGGCCGGCGGGCGAAACTGTCCAGTTGCATGCCGATGGTGCCGTCGGGAAAGCGTGCCGTCGCAAGGGCGATATGGCCCTTCAGCACGCGGGTGAAACGATCCTTCATTTCGCCGGTCGGCACGCCGACCATCACGGTGCGGGTGACATCGGTGGTGCCGTCGGGATATTGGGCCCCGGAATCGATCAGGAACATTTCATTCTTGCCGATTACCCGGTTGGTAGAGCGGGTGACGCGGTAATGCACAATGGCGCCATTGCTGCCCGCGCCGGAAATGGAATCAAACGACAGATCCGACAGGCAGCCGGTGGCGCGGCGATAGCCTTCCAAGGTCTGGGCTGCTTCGATTTCGGTCAATTCACCGCCTGCCGCCGCATCGCTGAACCAGGACAGGAAACGCACCATCGCCGCGCCGTCGCGGATATGGGCTTTGCGCATGCCTTCAATTTCCAGCCGGTTCTTGCACGCCTTGGGCAGTTGGCAGGGATCGGGTTGGTGCTTGATGGTGGCGCCGGCACGGTGCAGCCGGTCCAGCACCGCCGCCGCTGCCGTGGCGGGATCGGCGATGATTTTTTTGCCTTTCATCCGGTCCAGCGCGCCGGTGAATTCCTCTGGCTTGTGCAGCTGAATATCGCCGCCCAGATGGGCGATCAGCTCCGGGCTGCGCTTTTGCGGATCCAGGAACAAATCCACGCCGCCATCATTGCCCAGGATGGCGAAGGCCAGCGCGAAGGGCGTGTGCGGCACATCGCTGCCGCGTATGTTCAAAAGCCAGCAGACGGAATCCGCCAGGGTAATCACCGCAGCATCGGCGCCGGATTGCTTCAAGCCATCCGCCAGCCGTGCTCGCTTGGAAGCGCTGGTTTCGCCGGCCAGGTTAAAGGGGTGAGGAATGGCGGGGCTTTGCGGCGGCAGTGGCTGATCCGTCCATACTGCGTCAATGGGATTGCTATCACAGGCCACCAGAGTGCCACCCGCGCGCTCCGCTGCCGCCCGCAGTCCCGCCGCGGCATTGGCCGTTGAGAGCCAGGGGTCGTATCCCAGCTTGGCGCCTTTCGGAAGATGATCGGGGATCCAGCCCTGCGGCCCTTCGGCCACCAGATCGCGCGGCTCAAATAATTTCGTGTCGGTCTGGGCCGCGACCTGCAAGGTGTAGCGGCCATCGGTGAACACCACCGCCTTGTCGGCCAGCACCACCGCCGCCCCGGCCGAGCCGGTGAAGGCCGTCAGCCAGGCCAACCGTTCGGCGCGCGCCGGCAGGTATTCGCTCTGATGTTCGTCGGAATGGGGAATGACGAACCCATCAAGCCCGCGCTTCTGCAATTCAGCGCGCAGGGCTTTCAGGCGCGGCGCACACAGTGCCGCATCGCTGACATCGTCGTAGGTCTGGAAGGGGCCATTCTTGTCCATGGCCCAAACTTTAGCGGTTTGGGCTTTGCAGCACCAGCGCGCTCCACGGCCCGTCGCGCCAGACCTTCACAAAGCGCAGGCGATGGTAAAAGGACAGCAGCATCTTTTCCTGATTGTGCAGCAGGCCCGACAGCACCAATGTTCCGCCGGGCGCCAAACACGCCACAATGCCGGGCGCCAGCCGGGTCAGCGGCCCGGCCAGGATATTGGCGATAATCAGGTCGTAGGGCCGCCCCGCATCCAGCACCGGATGGGTGACACCGTCCGCTGTCACGGCGCGCACCAGATTGGCCACGCCATTGCTCCGGGCATTCTCCACCGTCACTTCCACGGCGATGGGATCAATATCCGAGGCGATCACCGGCCGCTTCCACAGCTTGGCCGCGCCGATGGCCAGCAACCCCGTGCCGCAGCCCAAATCCAGCACATGATCAAAGCGCTGCCGTGTCGCCAAGTCGCTGAGCACCGCCAGGCACAAGGCCGTGGTTTCGTGATGGCCGGTGCCAAAGGCCATGCCCGCCTCAATCCGCATCGGGATAACGCCGTGCGGCACCTGGCCAGCATCATGGGCGCCATAAACAAAAAAGCGTCCAGCCCGGACCGGCGGCAAGCCTTCCTGCGAAAGCTTGATCCAGTCCTGGTCGGGCAAGGGCGCCACCGTTACTGCCTGGCCCGCCACTTTGCTGAGATACGCGGCATCGGGTTCTTCCGTGTACAGAGCTTCCACCATGGCGCCGGGACCGAACGGTTCCTCGACGATCAGCACCGCCTGTGGGTCAGATGCCAGCTCCAGCAGCGCGGCCATGTCGGGGGCCAGCGACTTTTCCAGTGCGACAGAGGCTTTCCAGAGGGGCGGGTTGTGCATAATCTATCCAGTAACAGGCCCGGCGGTATGCCGTGCCGCCGGGGGCCGGGTCAACCGCCGCCGCAACCGCCACATAACCTAGGGGGTTTTTCCATGAAACTGCGCACCATCCTGCTCGCCGCCGCTTTGATCCTACCTGCCGGCATGGCGCTCGCCCAGGGCGCGATGCCCGACGTCAAGACCGTCCTGGCGTCAGCGGATATTGATGGCCTGATCGCCAATGCCAAGGCCCAGCCGGCCAAGCCGCTGATCATTCAGAAAATCGTGGGTACCGGCGCCTACAGCGCCAATCTGGAATATCGCGCCGGCGCCGCGGCGCCCGCCTCCATCCATGACAATGAGAATGAGCTGATGGTGTTCAAACAGGGCACTGGCACCATCGTCATCGGCGGCGCCCTGGTGGACGGCACCCGCAGCAATCCCACCAACCAGGCCGGCAGCAGCATCAGCGGTGGCAAGTCCCAGCACGTAGCCAGCGGCGATGTGCTGATTGTGCCGGCTGGTGTCGCGCACCAGATCGTGCCCGATGCTGGCTCGGCGGTGGTGGTGATCACCTTCCATGTTCCCCAGCCCTGGCCGGGAAAGTAATCAGGCGCGCTGGACAAACTGGTCTATGACCCGTTTCTCACCCGCCTTGTCGAACTCCACCGTCAGCTTGTTACCTTCGACAAAACTGATCCGGCCATAGCCGAACTTCTGGTGAAACACCCGTTCGCCACGCTCGAATTGCGAGGCGCTGGGGTCTGACGTTTGCACGCTCCAGGCCTGCGCCTCGATCAAAGGCGGCCGTGCCCGCACGCCACCCGCGGCGGCACGGTTGGCCTGGGCCCGCTTCCAGCCGGGTGAATCATACGTGCTGGCGAAAGATTCCGCCCCGGCATTGTCGCGAAAGCCTGTGGCACCGCCGTAAAAGCCTTCATCCATCACGGTCGCGACATGCTCTTCGGGGATTTCCTTCAGGAACCGTGAGGGCAGGGCGCTTTGCCAACTGCCATGCACCCTGCGGTTCGCGGCGAAAGACGCGCGGATGCGCTGACGCGCCCTTGTGAGGCCCACATAGGCCAGCCGACGCTCTTCTTCCAATCCCGCCAGTCCATTCTCGTCCATGGTGCGCTGGGATGGGAACAGTCCTTCCTCCCAGCCCGGCAGGAACACGGTGTCGAATTCCAACCCCTTGGCCGCATGCAGGGTCATCAGATTAATGCGGTCGCCGCTTTCATCCTGGGCGATTTCCATCACCAGCGACACATGCTCCAGAAACGCCGCCAGTGATTCAAAACTTTCCATCGAGCGGACAAATTCTTTCAGATTGTCCAGCCGCCCCGGCGCTTCTGCCGATTTGTCGGCTTTGAGCATGTCGGTATAGCCGCTTTCCTCCAGCACCATTTCCGCCAACTCGGTATGCGGCAGCACGCGCGCCGTCTCGCTCCAGCGCGCGAAATTGGCCGACAGTTCGGCCAGCGCCTTGCGTGCCTTGGGCGGCAATTCATCACTGTCGGAAATTTCCCGCGCCGCTGCCAAGAGCGGCATCTGCCGCCCCCGGGCAAAGGCATGCAGCGACGCCACGCTGGCATCGCCGATGCCGCGCTTGGGCTTGTTGACGATTCGCTCGAATGCCAGATCGTCATCGCCCTGCGCGATCAGGCGCAGATAAGCCATGGCATCGCGCACTTCGGCGCGCTCATAGAAGCGCGGGCCGCCGATCACCCGATAAGGCAGGCCCAGCGAAATGAAGCGGTCTTCAAATTCGCGCATCTGGAACGAGGCGCGCACCAAAATCGCCATCTGGGCAAAGGGATGGCCCTGGCGGTGCAGGTCTTCGGCATCGGAGGCGACATTGCGGGCTTCTTCTTCGGCATCCCACACGCCCTGGACCTTGATCTTCTCGCCGGGGTCGCCCTCGGTCCAAAGCGTCTTGCCCAGCCGGCCCTTGTTGGCGGCGATCAGGCCCGACGCGGCGCCCAGGATAACGGGGGTAGAACGGTAATTGCGCTCCAGCCTTATGACCTTGGCGCCGGGAAAATCGCGCTCAAAGCGCAGGATGTTTTCCACTTCAGCGCCGCGCCAGCCATAAATGCTCTGGTCGTCATCGCCGACCACACAGACATTGCCGTCCTTGGTCGCCAGCAATTTCAGCCAGAGATACTGAACGACATTGGTGTCCTGATACTCATCCACCAGAATGTAACGGAAGCGGTCGCGATACTCCGCCAGAACATCGGGCTGGGTGCGCAGGATGTGCAAGGTTTCCAGCAGCAGATCGCCAAAATCGGCGGCATTCAGCGCCTTCAGCCGGTCCTGATATTGGCGATAGAGCAACTTGCCCTTGCCGAAAGCATAGCCCTGCGCTTCGCCTTCGGAGACTTCCTCCGGCCGCTGGCCCTTGTTCTTCCAGCCGTCAATCATCGCGGCCAGGGCGCGCGCCGGCCAGCGCTTGTCGTCAATGCCTTCGGCCTCGATCAATTGCTTCATCAATCGCAGCTGGTCGTCGGTATCCAGAATGGTGAAATTGGATTTCAGACCCGCCAGTTCGGCATGACGGCGCAGCATCTTGGCGCCGATGCTGTGGAAGGTGCCCAGCCATTGCATGCCTTCGACCACACCGCCGATCAGGGCGCCGATGCGCTCCTTCATTTCGCGCGCCGCCTTGTTGGTGAAGGTGACGCACAGCATCTGTCCCGGCCAGGCGCGGCGGGTGGCGAGGATATGGGCAAGGCGTGTGGTCAAGACGCGAGTCTTGCCGGTGCCGGCCCCAGCCAGCACCAGTACCGGGCCGTCCACGGCCTCTACCGCTTCGCGCTGTTCCTTGTTGAGGCCCGCCAGATAGGGCGGGTCGTGCGGCACCGCGGCGCTTGAAGGGGCTTCAAACGCGGCATCCAACGGATCGGAATAGCGGTCGTCGTAACCGCTCATGGGGTGCAATCTGAGTCCGGGGGCATGGGAACGATAATAGAACGCCGCTGCCGGGAATCCCAACTATTTATCGGGTTCCAGCTTGTGACCGGCGAGAGTCTGCCGCGCTTTTTCCGCCCTTGTCTCGGCCAGTTTGCGCACAGGTTTGGCAATGCCGTGCAGGGTGCGATTGTCATCCGCCGCCTTGGCTTTTTCGGCTTTGCCCTTGGCTTTGCGGGCGCGGCGCAGGTTGATGAGGTCCGCCATCAACCTTCCATCATTTTGGCGAAGGCGGGCCGTGCCGTGATGCGGTCGCAATAGTCCTTCACCACAGGCGTTTCGTTCATCATTTTGAACAGGAGCATGAAATAGACGCTGCCCCCCACCATGATGTCCGCGGCGGAGAATGCGTCACCCAGGAAATACTTGTTCTTCGCCAGATGGTCGTTGATCACCTGCTCCACTTCTTCCGGGGTGCCCCATCCCATGGCGCCATAGACGTGCGGGATGTTGAACCGCCGCTCCATGAAAGCGGGTTCCATCACGCCGGGCCGGTAAAACAGCCAGGAGAGATAATCGCCGCGCTTGGGATCGCCCGGCAGCGGCCCCATCTTCGCCGAGGGAAACTTGTCGGTGAGATAAAGCGCGATGGCGCCGCCTTCGAAGATCACATGGCCGTCATCAACCAGGGCCGGGACCTTGCCATGGGGATGAGGATTGGACGGATCGCGCGCGCCGGACCCGTCAGCCCCTTTCAGGGTCACAATCCTGGTTTGGTAGGGTACGCCAAGTTCTTCGAGCAACCAGATGATGCTGCCCGAACGGGTCTTGGGCTTATGGATAAGCGTGAGCATCAGCGCAGGTTAGATGTTGGTCCGTTTGACCGCAAGCGCATGCAGGCGCAGCGCGCTGGCCAGCGGACGTGGTCCCCGCGCCAGATCGATGCGCGCCACCAGCGCCGCCAGGCTCTGGCCGGTGGCTTCGACCTCGCCATCCAGCACCGCCCAGAATTCCTCCTCCAATGCCACCGAGGTGCGATGGCCCGATAGGGAAAAAGAGCGCTTCTTCAACATCAGCGGCTCAGCCGCTTGCAATAATAGATGTTGTCATGGCCGGCGGCATAATTGGGCAGATGGCCGAACGGCGTGAAGCCAAGCTTTTCATAAAATGCCGGCGCCTGGAAAGTCGCTGTGTAAAGCCACAGGCCTTGGCACCCGCGCTTGTGCGCCATGTCTTCCGCCTTCGCCAGCAATTCCCGGCCCAGGCCTTGGCCCCGCAATTCTTCCGGCACAACCAGCAGATCAACATAGAGCAACCCCACGGCGGATGTGCCCCACAGCCCGCCGATAACGGCGCCGGTGTCGGGATCGTTCAGAGTTATGGCCAGGGGCTCGACCTTGATCGGGCCGATTTTGCTCTCGTTATAGGCGCGGAGCGGTTTTACGATCTCATCCCGCAGCTTCGGATCGGGTTTTTCTTCAACCGCGATCACGGGTCGGCTCATTTGGGCGCGATCATGTCTTCGGGGCGCACAATGGCGTCGAATTCGGCTTCTGTAACATAGCCGCCGCCCACCGCTTCCTCGCGCAAGGTAGTCCCCTTCTTGTGCGCGGTCTTGGCGATCTTGGCGGCGTTGTCGTAACCGATCTTGGGCGCCAGCGCCGTCACCAGCATCAAGGACCGGTTGAGCCCCGCCTTGATATTGTCCAGCCTGGGCTCGATTCCCACCACGCAATTGTCGGTGAAGCTCACCGCCGCATCGGCCATCAGCCGCACGCTCTGCAGGAAGTTGTAGGCCATCACCGGATTATAGACGTTGAGCTCGAAATGCCCCTGGCTATCAGCAAAGGTCAGTGCCGCATTGTTGCCGAAAATCTGCACGCAGACCTGGGTCATGGCCTCGCACTGGGTGGGGTTGACCTTGCCCGGCATGATGGAGGAGCCCGGCTCATTTTCCGGCAAGGACAATTCGCCCAGGCCCGAGCGCGGCCCCGATCCCAGAAGACGGATGTCATTGGCGATCTTGAACAGGCTGGCGGCCACCGTGTTGATGGCGCCATGCGCGAACACCATGGCGTCATGGGCGGCCAGCGCCTCGAACTTGTTGGGCGCGGTGGTGAAGCCCATGCCGGTAATGGCGGCGATCTTTTCCGCCACCATCTTGTCGAACCCGATGGGCGCGTTCAGGCCGGTGCCGACAGCGGTGCCACCCTGTGCCAGCTGCATCAGCTTGGGCATGGTCTGGCCGATACGCTCGATGCCGTTGCCGACCTGCTGCGCATAGCCGGAAAATTCCTGGCCCAATGTGACGGGTGTCGCATCCTGCGTGTGGGTGCGGCCGATCTTGATGATGTCCTTCCAGGCCTCGACCTTCACCTTCAGCGCATGATGTAAATGATGCAGCGCCGGGATCAGCCGCTTCTCGATCTCCTCCGCGCAGGCGACATGCATCGCGGTGGGATACGTGTCGTTGGACGACTGGCTCATATTGACATGGTCATTGGGATGGACCGGCTTCTTGCTGCCCATCACCCCGCCCAGCATTTCGATGGCGCGGTTTGAAATCACTTCATTGGCGTTCATGTTCGACTGGGTGCCGGAGCCGGTCTGCCACACCACCAGCGGAAAATGATCGTCCAGCTTGCCGTCAATCACTTCCTGGGCCGCGGCGACGATGGTCTGGCCGATGGTCTTGTCCAGCCCGCCCAGCGCCATATTGGTTTCGGCGGCGGCGCGCTTGACGATGCCCAGCGCCCGCACGATGGGCAAAGGCTGTTTCTCCCAGCCGATCTTGAAATTGCCCAGGCTGCGCTGGGCCTGGGCGCCCCAATAGCGGTCGGAAGCGACTTCGATGGGGCCGAAGGTGTCGGTCTCAGTGCGACTGGTCATGATGCTTTACTTCTTGCGGAATGAATCGAGGCTGACGACTTCGCCCGGAGCGGGCGCGGGTTTTTCCGCTGCCGGCTCGGGCTGGAGCGTGGGTTCACCAACCGGCTCGGCGGGCGGCACCATCATGGGGCCGGTCTTGGCCGCATCGCCCTCGCTGCGGAATTGCAGGCCGAACTGCACGCCGGGATCAAAAAAGGCGGTCAGGGCATTGAACGGAATATGCAAGGGCGCTGGCAGCTTCTTGAAGGTCAGCGTCACTTCGAAAAAATCATCCTTCACCTTCAGCGCCCAATATTGGTGCTGGACGATGATGGTCATTTCGTCGGGATACTGTTCTTTCAGGAAATCGGGAATATCCACGCCTTCGAAATGGGTCTTGAAGGTGAGGTAAAAATGATGCGCCCCGATCAGGCCCGACTTTTCGATGCGCCGCAGCGCGTCACGGACCACCCCGCGCAGCGCGGAATCCGTCAAAGCCTGGTAGCCGATAAAGTCTTTTGCCATGGAATTTTGCAGACTATGCACCACCGATAAGGAGTCAATCGCGCCCCGGCCCGATGTGGCGGGTGCCAACGCTTATTTTTGACGCAGTGCCGCAAAATGCCGGAACCAGAGGCAAATCGACCCGTTGTGAAAGGATAGCCAAAAAGGGTCGATCCGTGAAAATCGCTCAAATTGCGCCTTTGGTCGAAAGCGTGCCGCCCCGGCTTTATGGCGGAACCGAACGCGTGGTGTCCTGGTTGACCGAAGAATTGGTGCGCCAGGGCCATGATGTGACCCTGTTCGCCAGCGGAGATTCGCAGACCAAGGCAGAACTTGCCGCCGTCGTGCCGCGCGGCCTTCGTCTGGAAGGCATCCACAATTCGCTGCCCTACAATATCATCATGCTCGACCAGGTGGCGGCGCGGATGCACGAGTTCGATGTGATCCATTTCCACATCGATTTTTTCCACTATCCGATTTTCCGCAACATGGCGCACAAGACCCTGACCACCTTGCATGGACGCCAGGATCTGCCGGAGCTGCCCGACATCTACCGCGCTTTTCCGCACATGCCGCTGGTCTCGATCTCCGACCATCAGCGCCTGCCGGTGCCACCCGTCAATTGGCGCGGCACCGTTTATCACGGCCTGCCAGAGGCCCAGTATCGCGAAGGCAAAGGTGAGGGCGGCTATCTGGCATTCCTTGGCCGCATCTGCGCCGACAAGGGGCCGGTGGAGGCCATCGAGATTGCGCGCCGCGCCGGTATGAAACTGAAAATGGCCGCCAAGGTGGATCCCGTGGATCAGGCTTACTTCGATACCGTGGTGGGGCCGCTGATCGCCAAAAGCCCCCATGTCGAATTCATCGGCGAGATCAATGATAGCCAGAAGCAGGAATTCCTCGGCAACGCCAAAGCCCTGCTGTTCCCCATCAGTTGGCCCGAGCCGTTTGGCCTGGTGATGATTGAATCGCTGGCCTGCGGCACGCCCGTGGTGGCCTTCAAATGCGGCTCGGTGCCGGAGATCATGGAAGATGGGCTGACCGGTTTTGTTGTCACCGACGTGGCGGGCGCCGCTGATGCCGTCGGCCGCTTGGACACGCTTTACCGCCCCACCATCCGGGCCCGCTTTGAAGAACGCTTCAGCGCCCGTGCGATGGCGCGCGATTATCTCAAGATTTATGGCCAATTGGCGCGGCAGGGAAAGCCTGCCGCCTATGAGGCCGCCTGATATTTCAACGACCGGACCATAGCTGATGGAGGCAAAGCCCCTCCCACAAACGTCATCACCGCAGGCTTCCGACGATACCTCGTCTTTTTATATCCAGGCGACGGAATCGATTCAGGAGCGTTGGCCGCGCACCTTGAAACAGGGCGATACCTTCGCCCTGTTCGATATGCTGGGCGATGTCGTCGAGCCGGGCATGACGCCTGGTGGCATTTTCCACAATGACACGAGATATCTTTCCGGCGTTCAGTTGCTGATAGACGGCCAACGCCCGCTGTTGCTGTCCTCAGCGGTGGAGAATGACAATGTCGTCCTGATCGTGGACCTCTCCAATCCCGATATCTACCAGGGCGGCAAGGTGGTGCTGCCGCGCGAGACGCTGCATGTGCGGCGCTCCAAATTCCTCTGGGACGGCACCTGCCATGAACGCATCGCGGTCCACAATTTCGGCCCCGAGCCGCAGAAATGTTTTCTCTCCCTCAACTTCGCCGCGGATTTCGCCGACCTGTTCGAAGTGCGCGGCATGCAGCGGCCGCGCCGCGGCACCATGACGACATCGCGCCAGGACGATTCCACGGTGTTGTTTCGCTATCAGGGTCTGGACGGGGTGGAACGGCGCACCGAAATTCATTTTGAGCCGGCGCCCAGCCGCTTGTCGGAAAGCGAAGCGATCTTCGCCCTCGATCTTGCCGCAGGCTGGCGTGAAGCCCTGGTCATGACGGTGTGCTGCACCAACGGCACCGCGCCGCACCTACCCTTTTCGCAGCCCTATCGCGCCGCGCGCCGCGCCGCTCAGCGCGCCGCCAGCCTGGGCGGCAGCGTCACCAGCAGCAATGCCCTTGCCAACCGCATGCTGCATCGGGCAGGCGCCGACCTTTCCATGCTGATCACGGAAACCCCGCAAGGCCCTTATCCGTACGCCGGTACGCCCTGGTTCTCCACGCCCTTCGGTCGCGACGGCATCATCACCGCGCTGGAAATGCTTTGGCTTGATCCTTCGCTGGCGCGCGGCGTGCTCCAGTTCCTTGCTGTCACCCAGGCGACCAGGCTTGATGATGCCGCCGATGCCCAGCCGGGCAAGATCATCCATGAAATGCGCAATTGTGAAATGGCGGTGCTGGGCGAAGTGCCGTTCGGCCGCTATTACGGCAGCATCGATTCCACGCCATTGTTCGTGCTGCTGGCGGCACGTTATTTCGCCCGCACCGGCGATCAGGAAACCATCCGCGCCTTATGGCCCAATATCGAAGCCGCGCTGCTGTGGATCGACAAATATGGCGACCGTGACGGCGACGGCTTTGTCGAATATTACCGCGAAAGTGAAAATGGGCTGACCAATCAGGGCTGGAAAGACAGCCAGGATTCCATTTTTCATGCTGATGGCCGCCTGGCGCCCGGCGCCATCGCGCTGTGCGAAGTGCAGGGCTATGTCTACGCCGCCAAACAGGGGGCATCGGTGCTGGCGCGAATGCTGGGCGATCATGCCCAGGCTGATGCGCTGTCCGACGCCGCGGAACGGCTGCGCCAGCGGTTCGAGGAGAAATTCTGGTGTCCCGAAATCGGCACCTATGCCATTGCCCTGGATGGCGACAAGAACGCCTGCCGGGTGCGAACCTCCAATGCCGGGCAGGTGCTGTTCTGCGGCATCGCCAGCCAGGAGCGCGCTGTGCGCGTGGCGGAGACTTTGATGGCGCCGGAAATGTTTTCCGGCTGGGGCATCCGCACCGTGGCGGCCGACAGCCCGCGCTATAATCCCATGGCTTATCACAATGGCTCGGTGTGGCCGCACGACAATGCCCTGATCGCGCTGGGCCTGGCGCGCTACGGCCTCAAGCGCGCCGCTGGCGCCATCTTCACAGGCATGTTCGACGCCGCCAGCCACATGGACCTGATGCGATTTCCCGAACTGTTCTGCGGTTTTGGCCGGCGCCGCGGCACCGCCCCCACCCTTTATCCTGTTGCCTGCGCCCCCCAGGCCTGGGCCAGCGCCGTGCCCTTCGCGTTGCTGGAAGTCTGTCTGGGCATCGTTTGCGATCACCAGCGCCGCGAAATCCAGTTCCACAATCCGGTGCTGCCAAAATTCCTGGAAGAAATCCGCATTGGCAATCTGCAACTGGATGGCGCTTGCGCCGATCTGCGCCTGCGCCGCAACGGTGCCGGCACTGAAGTGGCGATCCTGTCACAGCGCGGCGATATTTCCATTCGCATCGCGCAGTAGGTTATTCCTCTGTAATGTTTGCCGGGCCGCTCGCCCAAGCTCGCAGCGTTCGTCGCTCGAAATGGTCCGCCGGACCATTTCGTTCGCAAGCGAACCGCTCCTCACCATTGCGAAAATGCGGCTTGAGTGCGCCCGGCCCAGCCTATATGCCGGGGGCCAATGAGCGCCGAAATCAACCCCAACCGCGCCGTCGAGGCTGTCCTTCCGGAAGATCTGGAACTGACGCCCCAGCCGCAGCCGGTCGAGGTGCCGCCCCCGGAAGTCCTGCCGGCGCAGGCCGCCGAAGATCATAGCGCCTTCGCCTTCCTGCGCGTCTTCCGCCACCGCAATTACCGCCTGTTCTTCACCGGCCAGTTGATCTCGCTGATGGGCACCTGGATCACCACTGTCACCCAGGGTTATCTGGTCTATAGCCTGACCCATTCGCCGCTGATGCTGGGGGTGGTGAGCTTTGCCAGCCAGGTGCCGGTATTTTTCTTCTCGGCCTTTGGCGGCATGATCGCCGATCGTTTCGATCGCCGCCGCATGCTGCTGCTCACCCAGTCGCTGGCCTGCGCCGAATCCGCGGCGCTGGCGGTGCTCGCCCTCACGCATCTTGTTCAGGTGTGGATGGTGGTGTGCCTGGCGCTGTTCCAGGGTTTCGTCAACGCCTTCGACATCCCGATCCGCCAGGCCATGACCTTGGAGATGGTGGGACGCGAGGATCTGCGCCACGCCATCTCGCTCAATTCCATGATGTTCAATCTGGCGCGGGTGATCGGGCCGCCGGTGGCAGGTATCCTGATTGCCCTGGTCGGCATCGGCATCTGTTTCTCGCTGGATGCGCTGTCCTATGGTGCCGTGATCATTTGCCTGACGATGATGTTCTTCAAGCCGCAGCCGGTGCGCAAGCATGCCGATCCCCTCAAGGCTATCCTCCAAGGCTTCGCCTATGTCTGGAACACGCGCGAACTTCGCCTGTCCATGTTCCTGATCGCTTTCTGCTCTGCCTTCGGCGCCTCTTATATTCCGCTGCTGCCGGCCTTTGCCCGCGATGTGCTGCATCAGGATAGCGAAGGGTTGGGCTTCTTGTATGGCGGGGTCGGGGCGGGGGCCTTGATGGGCGCCTATGCCCTGGCGCGCGTGCCTGACCGCCATCTGCTGGCCACGCCGGTTCTCGCCGCGCTCAGCTTCGGTGTGGCGCTGATCGCGTTTTCCCAGTCGCATATCTATTGGCTGTCTTTCCTGCTGCTGATGCCCTGCTCCTTCAGCCTGATGCTGCTGGGCGGTTCGACCAATTCCATCATCCAGTTGCTGTCGCGCGACGAGATGCGCGGCCGGGTGGTGGCGATCTACGCCATGAGTTTCCTGGGCATGATGCCCTGGGGGTCGCTCATGCTGGGCTGGATCGCCGAACATGCCGGCATCGGGGTCTCCGTCTTGCTCGGCGGCAGCATCTGTGTGATCGCGGCGCTGGTGGCGGGCCATGACCGGCGGGCGGGAAACTGGCGGCTAAAGAAGACATAGATCACGGATCGAAATTCCCGCGATAGCGTTGTGCTGGCAGGCGATCTTTCCGATTCGCGCCTTTACCGCATCTTTCCATCCCGCCAATAAGCGATTGAACAGGAGTTGCCATGACTCAACATTTTCACGCAGTGGTCTGCATAGACCATGCCGAAGCGGTTATTTATGATTTCGCGCAAGATGACGTTGCGGAGCATCACATTAAGGCAGAGCGGGACGGGCATATTCATCACAAGGCCGGAACCGTCGGGTCGGGCCACGCCCCGGACGCCAAATCCTATTTCACCGCTGTCGCCGCACAATTGCAGCCTTCACATGAAATTCTGATCGTGGGCCATGGCAACGCCAAAACAGACTTTGCCAGCTTTATCCGCGATCACGTTCCGGCGCTTGCGCCGCGCATCGCGGGTGTGGAAGCGATGGACCAACCATCAAAGGGCCAGATCGTCGCCTTCGCGCGCAAGTTTTTCGAAAGCAAGGACCATTTGACGCCGCAACGATGATGGGGCGACCGGCGCAGGTGGGGGTCGGTACGCTGGCGCTACCGATCTATTGCCCGGCGCTACATTGACTTTAGCGCCGGCGCATAAGTGGGGAGTTTCTGTTGCCCGGTACTCCCCGAACCGCGCTTGTCTAACCGAAGTTAGGCAGCGAGGGCCATTTCATTATCGTTGGCACCTAAACAATAGTCCGATGACGGCGGAACCATACCGGGCAAAAGAACAGTCTTTACACATCCGTCGATCCTGTTTCGCCCCCACAAATACCCACTTTAAAAATGGGCATATGGTGGAGGCGCCGGGTACCGCCCCCGGGTCCGGGCTGCTTATTACACAGTCGTTTATCGCCATATTCGGTCAGGCAAGCCTGTCCGACCTTTGCAATATAGGCGCTGGCAGTTAATTTTCAAAGCGGCGCGCAGAATCGCGCCGGAACCGGACATTCGATGCACCAATATCTCGACCTGATGGAACTGGCCCTGAACAAGGGCGTGGAGAAGCGCGACCGCACCGGCACCGGCACCCGCTCGCTGTTCGGCCATCAGATGCGCTTCGACCTGGCGCAGGGCTTTCCGCTGGTCACCACCAAGAAAGTGCATCTCAAATCCATTATCTATGAATTGCTCTGGTTTCTGCGCGGCGAAACCAATGTCCATTGGCTGCAGGAACATGGTGTCAGCATCTGGAACGAATGGGCCGATGCGAATGGCGAACTGGGCCCGGTCTATGGCGCGCAATGGCGTTCCTGGCCGGGCGAGCGCGATGGCACCATTGACCAGATCGCGCATCTGATCCGAGACATCAAGGCCAACCCGGATTCCCGCCGCTTGATCGTCACAGCCTGGAATCCCGCCGACATTCCCAAGATGGCGCTTGCGCCCTGCCATTGCCTGTTCCAGTTTTATGTCGCGGATGGAAAACTCTCCTGCCAGCTCTATCAGCGCTCGGCGGACATTTTCCTGGGCGTGCCATTCAACATCGCTTCTTATGCGCTTCTCACGTTAATGGTGGCGCAGGTGACAGGTTTGAAACCTGGCGACTTTGTCCATTCTTTCGGTGACGCCCATCTCTATCTCAATCACCTGGACCAGGCGCGCGAACAACTGGCGCGCAAGCCCTATCCCTTGCCGGTGATGAAACTCACTCCCGCCGTGATGGATATTTTCGACTTCAAGTTCGAGGATTTCACTCTGGAGAATTACCAGGCGCATCCGTCGATCAAGGCGCCCATCGCCGTCTAAAGGGTTCCTTTACCAAGCCCGTAAGCAGACGGCGTAAACGGCGAAACCCGCGAAGGGGTGCGCGGCTTACCTTGTCATGAGCCAGGCCGCCGAAAATCTCAGGGAACTTCTGTCACTGGCGCGGCTGCTTCGCCGTTTCGCCCAGGAACAGACCCAGGATAATCACCGGCTGCTGTTTGTTTCCACCGCCATGGCGCTGGAAGCCCGCGCGCGGTTGATGGCTGAGGCCGTCGAGGCGCCCGCGTCGCTGGATATGGCGCGTGACCTGCTCCCCGAAAGTGCCCTCGGTTTGAGGTAGAGTCCGTTCCTTGAAGGAGACGGACGATGAAGAGCAGCCGATACACAGAAGAACAGATCATCGGGATATTGAAGCAGCACCAGGCTGGGC
>Ga0316219_1000172_pt1 | contig 98395 bp, 85 predicted proteins | sample TBH18003PmetaG_FD_203635 | JGI IMG/M metagenome (GOLD analysis project Ga0316219, IMG submission 203635) | Freshwater microbial communities from Trout Bog Lake, Wisconsin, USA - TBH18003P | ecosystem: Environmental > Aquatic > Freshwater > Lake > Hypolimnion/Profundal zone | place: USA...
GGGAAACTTTTATACATCACTCTTCCTGCAATCCTGGGGCTCTCGGGATGCATGGTGACATCCACGGTGTGTTCCCAAACCTCAAACTGGCTGTTGAAACAGCTTGGGGAAGGAAAAATGAGGATTTGACGGTCGGTTTTGTAATTTTTATTGCCTTTTTTTTTGCTGGTATAGCTATACAGTTGGTAAGGATCTGTATGCACTCCCTGGTTGCGTACCAGGTCATCGAAAAACACCTCCCCCATGCGAACAGCCTCGGTTTCGTCTGACCACACCAGGGTAGCCAGCGTATCCTGGACCATAGTATTCCTGTGGTACAGAGGTTTGCCTTCTTCCAAAGGAACCTCATCGGGGAATCCCTTTTGCCTGCCAATCTCCACGCTGACGTCAGGCATATCGGTTGTTTTGCCTGCGAACTGGTTTGCCGTATTGTCGGAATGGACCTTGACCTTTAATTTATAGGTGTTGACGAGACCGACCAATGGCTGGGCAACAGTAATATGCTTTGAAGCACAAGGAATAAAATCACTGTCAGGGCTGTTGTAATAGGGATCATCAACCACAACCCTCAAAACCCGGTAAAAATCCCCTGAAGCTGTACCGCAATCAATGACCTGTCCGCCAAGGGCCCCGTTCATCGCATGTTGCTGCCCGGCATTAATGCTGTTCATGATATTCCTGATATCAATGCCTGAATTGGTAATCCCCTGCATAAGCCCGTTCAGCCCGTTGGTTTCATAGAGTTTCGTGTAATCTATCCCTGTCTCCTTGAGGATGTCCTCAATAAGTCCCCAGTCCATTCCCGGACCCGATTCGGAGTTGATCCCGTTTATGTCGGGATCCAGCCTGCCGGGATTTACAGGCATTTTAATTGCAGTACTCGTGGAATACCCTTTTTTCAGCAGCCCGAATGGTTCTTTTGGCGCAAGGGTTGTTTCCAGTGTAAAGGCCCCGTTATCATCAGTGACTGCAGTTGCGCGCACGGCCATATTGTCGTCGGGAAGGGGAGGAGAAGAAAATGGTCCGCCCGAACAAACCATTTCTGAATTTGTAAAGGTTTGACCGTTTTTCGTAATCTGGGCGTTTTTAATGGTATAAACCACACGCAGGGAGACCCTGACATGTTTCATTGGATGTTCCTCATTGTTGCCGGAGAACCTGTAATTGAGGTGCCCCGAAACGGAGGCATCCCAGGCATTTATACCGGGATCGTTTTTGTGTTCTTTGGTGATCCCGCCGGTGTTTGTCGGGGTTTTTTTATAAATAAAATTGCATATTTCGCTCCAGCCGCTATTTTTGAAGCTTGCGTTTCCTTTGGTATCGAAGGCCTGTACGGCGAAAGCATATGTTCGACCGTCGGTGAGAGGGGGGTAGGCTCCGGAGTATACGAATACCGGGGCAGGAGTAGTGGTCTCGAAAAATTTATTGGGAGGGGTTGTGTAAAAAGCATCAGGAGCAATCTGGTATTTCGAAAGCAATTCAACGATCCTCAACCGGTACATGGTGGTCACAGGAGCTCCGGCAGGAGGGCTCCACGAAAATGTGATCATCTGCACATTGCTGAACAGGGTATCTCCGCATACTGGTTTTTGTAAAATAGGAGCTTCGATGTTGCTGACCATAAAACTTTTACATCCTGAGGGAGCATCGTCCGACAGCTGCTGACGCGTCGAGAAGTCGAATGCTTTCACGCAAATCGTATAATACCCTTCAGGGAAACCGCCATCCTGGAGTATTTGCTTCTCGCTTGTGCCCTGGTAAACCAGGTGGTTGCTGCTGTAAAGCTGTTGTACATCCTGGACCGTAAGGGTATACACCTGTCCTGGGGGCAATGTGATTGCCCTGGGCGGGACATAAGAAGGGTCTGTTGCAACCGAAGGCCCGGCATCGCAGGAAATTGACCCAAGCAGGTAAAAAGAATATGTTTTCCCAAGTGATCCTGCTGTTGTGTTCATAACAGTTACGATAATTTTCCCCGGGGTATTGATATAATCTGATATCCTTGTGGAATAAGGAGGCATCACTGTAACGTTCACCCTCAGGGGATAATGCTGGGCCGATGCCGATAAAGTAATAAATATCAGCCCGAGGATAAGCAGTCTGAGTGCCGGTCCCGGGAATGAACGTGTTTCATCAGAATGTGTAAACATAACTCAGATCTCCTTTTGTTTGGTTATATGAATTGGCTGAAGAAGGATTGGAAAATGTATTGCTGACCAGGAATACCTGCAGGGTGAGGGAATGTTTAGGATGCGGCTGGTAACGAACGGAAGCGGATGTATTGAATATCCAGCCCGTTTCACTGTTAATTCCGGAATTCTGTACCGATTCGTTCAGGCTGCAGAATAATTCATTTTTAAAGAAGGACTTGCTCACTCCTGCATATCCCCCGGTGAGTGTTGTTTTGGAAAGTGAATTATGCGAATTGATGTAGCTCAGACCGGCCACCAAGCTCAACTGGATTTTATTAAAGGTAAGGTTATAATTGAGCATTGCCGTAGTAGCTCTTGTTGTTGCCCCTTCAGCCTGCGGGTTTTTATCCACAAAATCATTCTGGTTGAAACTAAGTACGATGGAATGAACATGGACTGCATTGTAAAAAAGTAATCTTGGGGTAATGCTCAGCGACCTGTTAACATTGTAGGTTTTAAGGGAATCAACAAGCGGCACACGGCCTGCTTTCTGGTTAGTGCTGAAGTTTGCATACAGGAAATCCAGGCCGAACCAGGTGACAGGGTTTATTGACATGTTGACATTCCAGATTGTCCTGCTTGATGTTGCCATTTTAGTTCCCCGGAGATTGTCATGCTGAAAACCAAGTGAGCCGTTAAAGCTGAACTTGCGTTTGAACAGGTAAAAACCCGGGCTGAAGGTGATATTCTCCAGGTCGTTGTTGATGTAATAAACTCCCATCGATTTATAATCAGGGTCGATACGGGCATAGGAAAGGGCAAGGGAGTATGATGGCTTTTGCCACTTCAGAGTTGATTTAAATGCGGTGAAATACTGGGTTGAAAGGTTAAGGATGATGATGTTGCAAAGCCTTTTCACCCATTCATCTGTTGTAGATTCACCGAAACTTGGCAGGCGTAAATCATTGGTATATATGCTGAGTGCACCTTCCACATCCAGGGTAAGGGGTTTAATAATGGTGAAGTGCATGTTAAGCCCTGTTACTACATTGGCGGCCGGGGCGGTAAGTGAATCATTGGCGCTTTTTTTCAGGGTGTTGGAATCATCTTTTGCACTGAGTACGATGAGATCGGCAAAGTTTTTTTTATTCCCTACGCCTATCCTTGCTGCAAAACCGGAACGGCTAAGAACAGGGATATAAAACAAAGCCTGGGATGCATCGGAGGTTGAGGATTTAAGGAAACGGCCCCAAATAAAACCGAAGTGGAATTTTCCCGGATTAAGTTCCAGCCCGGCCCCGAGCATGGTGTATCCCGACAGTGTAAAACTTGAAAAGTTCAGGTTCCTGTAACCCAGGTGCACCGTGATCCATTTGTATCTCGGGCTTAATCCGAACTGGTTGAAGGGCTGGGTGTAATTGGTTTTTTTATCAGAGAAAGAAAATGAGAATGGCATCTCGATACCATATACCGAAAGTGTTGCATTAGCCGAAATGGCCCAGGTGAGCTGGGGTTTATCACCGGCCATGCCGGAATTGTAGTAAAGGAATGTATTGGTAACACTTCCATGAAATGTCACCGGCTTCTGGTTTTTAATATGTTCCATGTCCTGTGAACATCCTTCATGGCATTGAAGCAACAAAGCAAACAGAATGAGTATGTTTATCCTGGGCGCCATGCATTTGAATTGAATCAGAACTTCATCACGGCCGTGTTGCGTAAATCCTTTAATATCCGGGAACCGGTAAATTCAATTAATCCTTTATGCAACGGACGCTTAAACCAGATTTATAATCCCCGGTACCTTGAATTGTTCCTTGATTTCCGTAATTCAGGCCTATACAGTACGCTCTCGAAGAAAGATAGGATGTAGTTGTCCACCAGTTACCCCAGTAAGAAAGCTCTTCGAATGAAAGCGGGAGGGGGAACCGCTCTCCGCCCGGGAGACCTGAAAAACCACTGCTGTTGTCTGCGCCTGTATTCGGGTCAAGCCAATGGGATGTTCCCGCCTCTTTCATTTTACCCATGGCTGCAGGATCCCCTCCAAGAAAGCTGACAAGGGTGTTGCATTCAGCATTGCTTGGTACATGCCAGCCTGCAGGGGCAAGGTATCCGTCGTCAACGGCATACCAGTTATATAAAGCCCCATAAGTTGAAGCATAATTAGATGGGTCATTGTTATACCAGCAATATCCCCCGATTAATAAATTTGACCATGCAACACTATCGGTTACCAGGTCAATATATCTTCCATCTTTAAACCTGGTTGTTTTCAGGTTTTCGGCCATCCATACCTGGGTGCCGATCTGGACGATTTTATAACGGTTGTTATCAATATCAGTGATCGTTGTATCAATTGTTGTAAAAGTAAGTATGCTGCCGTACCCGGTCCCGTTGCCGTTCGTGGCAAAGGCGCGGACATAATACTTCGACTGGCCTTTCAGACCTTTTATCGTTCCTGCAAATATGCCTGCACCGTCTCCTGCAACCATGCTGTCGTTCAGGATTGTGGGATTCGGGTTGCTTGCGCTCCAGCAAAACCCATGTCTGCTGACGTACAATCCCCTGTCATCAGTGACATTTCCTGAAAATACAGCGGTATTTAAAAGTACATTGCTGTAGTTAACTGTCGATACAACAGGAACCGGCCCGGCGGTAGGAGTTTCCTCACTTTTCTTCTTGCAGCCTGGAAGAAAACCCAGGGCTGCAAGAAGCATCACGGTCAGAGAAAATTTTGAAACGGTTTTCATATCAGGTGTTTAAAAAATCAGTACATGGAATTTTTATCACTTACATCTTCAGGATCTTGATTTCCGTCCTGCGGTTCTTCTGATGGCAGGGACAATCACCCTGGGACGTGGTAGGACATCCCTTGATCTTTGTACAATCCTCGATTGGTTTGGTTTTTCCGTATCCAACTGCAGTAATCCTCGTTTTATTTATCCCTTTACCTACGATATAATCCACGGCGCTTTCGGCACGGCATTGAGAGAGTTTATTGTTATATGCATCAGTACCCCTTTGATCGGTATGAGACGAAAGTTCGATCTCCATATTCGGGTAATTTCTCATGATCTCAACAAGGTGATCAAGATCCACCGAGGCATCCTGGCGGATATTGCATTTATCAAAATCGTAATAGATGTTATTCAGGACAAAAGTTGATCCTACCTTAAGTTCATTCACACATAAGATCAACTTGACATAAAGGGTTTTGCTGCGGTCCAGGCCTTTGGTTGTGATCTCCTGTATGCCTGAATAATACCCGTCCTTACTGGCTACAATGGTGTAATCTGTATTCGGCTCAAGGTTGAAACTGAATTTGCCATCCGTGCCTGAAAGGGCCTTTTCGGATTTGCCGGTAGTTTTATTGGTAAGTTCCACATTGACATTCCCGATGGTTTTATCTTTCTCATCACATTCTACCGTGACACCTGATAAAATGAATCTAAGATCACCCAGCAAGAGTTCCCTGTATATGGAAGATTCTTTTTTACTGAATTCAGAAGCAGAAATTGAGGCCTGGCTTGTTGTGAGTGAGCCCTTGGCACCGGTGATCATATAATCGCCTGCTGCAACTTTTTCGAAGATGACCTTACCGTTATCCTCTGTTTTCTTTGATTGGAGCGTTGCCCCGTATTTATTTTTCAGACTGACCTCAACACCTGAAACAGGAATATTTGTCAGCGAATCCTTCACTAATACAATAACATCCCTGAATTCTTCCTTAGTTTTTTTTGCCGTTACTTTCTCTATTTTGAAAACAAGCCCGGCTGAAACAGCGATATGATTTACATTAAAAGATTTAACCGGGTAATTATCAAGTGGTGTGGCCGAGTTGAAATATGCATATTCATTAAAGTTTCCGCTTCCGTCCTTATAATACTGAGGATCTTTGTATTTCATCACATAAGACGCATCATCATTGACTTTTTTGGCTGAAATGAATGAATGGATGTATTCGACTCCCAATGAAATGCCGAGAAATGAATTAAACCAGTAATTACCGTAAATACCGACTTTAATCCCGACGGTGTTAACAGCTTTATGATAGTCAAAAACCAGGATTGACTTCCGTGGTCTTACGATATCCGAATTATTAATAGAATCCACAGAAACACTCAGTGATCCCATATCAAGATGGCTTAAGCCCACCCGCAGGTTTGCATCCAGGTCCCAATGTGGAGTGGTCAGTATTTTAAAGCTTGGACCTATACCAACAAAGATCAGGCTCTGATTCTTTCTATCACTCTCGACCAGATGTGTAACCGGATGTGAATTTGTATAATCCTCAAGAGCCTGGGGAGTGATAAATTTGATTTTATTGTTGAAATAATCGAAGTCCAGGCCGAAACCAAAATTCGGATGCAGGTAAAAATCAAGATTAGCCCCCCCGTAGATCCCCCAGTTGGTTTTAAGGAAATCATTGGTTGCACCCTGCACGGGTTTTGTGACATTACCCATATAAGTCATTGTAAAGTCGTCAAATTTCATTGGCAGGGCAGTAAAGTTTTTCCCTATACCTATCTTAACGCGGGGCTGAAATTTGAAATAGTTCTTTCCCGGTTCCTGGGCCTGTTTTTGATCCTGGGCCCTGAGGCTGAAGCAGAATCCAAGCATGCCCAGAATAAAAAACAAAGTAGCTTTTTTCATACTTTATGAATTAATATAGTTGATTGTCTCTTAATCTCTTATGCATCTCACACTGAAACCGAAGGTCTTGTTATCATAGGTTCTTCTTGCGGCTGCATTGTTATAGCTGAGCATTCGGTACCAGGCATAACTCACATCTTTTTCTGTTGAAGTCCAGAACGAACCGAATTGATTAAGGTCATAGTAATTACCTTCATGTCCACGGTCACCCGCCGGGAGTCCACCAAAACGGCTTGAATTTGTTGCACCTAAATTGGGACTGGCCCATAATCCATTACCTGTTCCCATTATACCAGTCGATTTCATTAATCCTCCAGCCACTTCGTTGCCACCCAGGTAGTCAACCAGGGTCGTCCATTCGGAATCTGTAGGCACATGCCATCCGGCAGGGGCAAGTTTACCTGTATTGACAGCGTACCAGTTATAAAGGCACCCCCAGGTTGTGTCCATGTAGCCATTGTCGTTATACCAGGTCATTGCAGGAATTACCAGGGTGTCCCAGACAAAAGGATTACCATAGCTTTGTATAACTTTACCGTCATTGAATTTCCATACCTTCAGGTTTGAACCCATCCACACCTGGCTGCCTATCTGGATTACCGGGTAACTGCGGCCGTTTACATCAAAAAGAATGCTGTCAATGGTCTGAACTGCAAACGAACTCCCATAGCCGGTTCCGTTACTGTTCGTTGCAAAGGCCCTGACATGATACATGGTCTGGCCTTTCATACCTGTTAATGTAACGGTAAAGGTGCCGGCACCTATACCGTTTTCCACCCGGGAATCCAGGATAGTCGGATTTTGTACAGTACTGCTGTAGCAAAAACCACGGACCGTTACAAAAGAACCGCCGTCATCAGTTACGTTCCCGTTAAAATCAACAGTATTTAACAACACTTTGTTAAATCCGACTGTCTGGACAACGGGAACATTTCCGGTCCCGGAGGCGGAAGTTTCTTCATTTTTTTTCTTACAAGCCTGAGCGAGACACAGGCAGGCAATCAAGACAACCAAACCTGGAAATACGGGGATTTTTCTCATCGCTTTAATGTTCATTATAAGCATCAAAGCAAAATTATTCCCAGGGGCAGGGCAATGCAATCCGATAAACGTATGATTTTTGGAAAGGGATTTTTCTCAGACGAGGCGTTCTTTCATCGCCTTGATCACAGCTTCTGATTTTGAATTGACATGAAGCTTCTTATAGATGTTGTTTATATGGGTACGCACAGTACCTTCAGAGATGCAGCATGAATCGGCTATCATCTTGTAACTGTTCCCTTTTACAATGCATTTGAGGATATCCATTTCCCTGGACGACAGGGTATAATCATTTACCGGCGGGGCAGAAGCCTTTGAGAAGAACTGCATCACCATACGTGCGATCTCGCCCGTCATTGGCGATCCGCCTTTGTGCAATTCAATGATGGCTTCAATGATCTGGACTGCATTTGCTTTCTTCAGCAGGTATCCTGTTGCGCCCGAGCACAGGGCGTTGAACACTTTATCGCGGTCTTCAAAGACAGTAAAAATAAGGACATTGATATCAGGGTATTTCGCTTTCACCAGGACTGTTGCTTCAATTCCCGTAATACCAGGCATGTCAATATCCATGACGATTACATCAGGGGTAAGGTTTGAACAGTTTTCAAGTATCGAACTGCAATCAGGCCAGGCCCCGCAGAATTCCATGGATTCCGTTCCCATGATCAGGTGGGAAAGGCTTTTGCGCAGGGGTTCGTTATCTTCGTATATGGCAACTTTAATGGACATCGTGAGCCTTGACTTGAATATGTAAAAGTAGATGCAATTCCTGCATCCTGCAATCAGATGTTTACATGATTTTGATTTTAAAGACAATCCTTGTTCCTTCTCCGGTAGCAGAAAAAATATTGAGAATGGCTTTGATTTTTTCAGCCCTCAGGTGCATGTTCCTGATACCGTTCCTGGAACTTCCGGCTGTGGTTTCAAATCCTTTGCCGTTATCTGCAATTTCCATGATTAACCATGGTTGTTCTTCGTTGAATATTATGGAAGCTTTTGTACATTCAGCATATTTTACGAGGTTATTGACCGCTTCCTTTGCTATAAGGTAAATGTTCCTTCGGACCTCCATAGACAATTTTATTCCTGAAAGGGATTCAGGGATATGGATCTGAAACCGGATACCTTTCGACTCGAACAGGGGAATGGCATATTCCTGAATACGCAGGCCCAGATCCTGGAACCTGTCGTTTTTAGGATTGACCACCCAAATGATATCATCAATCCTTTCCAGCATGTTCCTGGAATTATTCCCTATCTCTCCGAGCATTTCAGCAGACTGGCTGTCATTGGCTCGTTTCGAGAGAATGGAGCTCAGGATGGATATGCTGCTGAGGGTCGAACTTACATCATCATGCAGGTCAGTTGCGATATGGGAACGGAGCCGTTCAACTTTAAGGAGCTGGTTAACACGGTACCTGTAAATAAGGGTAATTACAACCGCACATACAATGAAACAAAGCGCAATAAACCACCAGGTTTGCCAGAAAAACGGTGTGATCAAGAAGGCAATGACCTCAGAGCTGTCCTGCCAGCCCTGGCCAAGTGTTGCACTGATGACTAGTTCATAATTCCCCGGCGGAAGGTTTGTGTATCGTGCTTCACGCGAGGTTTCGGTATAAATCCAGTCCCTGTCATATCCTCTGAGTTTATACCGGTAATGAATGGGACCGATATGGTTAAAACAAATCAGTGTGTAATGAAAAGTGAGGTTATTCTGATTGGCTTTCAGTTTCATTTGCACTGGATGGTTATGGGAAAACCTTTCATTACTTACCCTTCCATTTATTTCAATGGACTCAAAAACCAGATTCAAACGATTTTTCTCTGTTTTCCCAATTTCCCTGATGTTTTTTGATTCATATCCTAATGAATCTCCAACATAGAGATTGCCTGATTTATCAAAATAGATCCTGCATGAATTTCCCGGCATCTCATGCAGACCATTCTGGTTATCGATAACATGAAATAGTTCCCTGTAAGGATCGACATAGAGCAGTCCGTTATTTATCACCCAGAAGTTGGAATTATTATCTTTGAAAATACCTGCAGTAAGCTGGTCGTTCATCCCGTTTCCCGTGTGAAACAACTTTAATCCGAATGAACCATTGAGGCTGACATTAACCCGCACAAGACCCGAGCCGTCGATAGCCAGCCATATTCTTCCCAGGGAATCCTTTTCCATACCGTTTACCCACTTTTTCATGATTCCATATTTCCTCAGGGTGTCGACCAGGGAATTGTCGAAAATATTTTTAACCGGATCATAAATGCTTACCCCGAACCTGCATCCAAACCAGACCCTTTTCAGTTGATCGGTTTGTATGGATAAAAAGTGTGTGCCTTCTATCAGGGAATTGTTATCACCCGGAATATGCCGGAAATAGGTTACATTATTACGGGATTTATCAATCCTGATTACTCCGTCAAAACGTGTTCCTATCCATAAGTTATTATCCGCATCTTCCTGTAATGCATATACGACTTTGGTTTCCGACAATCTCAAAGGTTTGCCGTCGGGAGTCCTGAATGTCTTCAGCAAGTCCGAGACCGGATCATAATAACAAAGGTTGCTCCTCGTACTTACCCAAAGCCTTTTCTGTGAATCATAATAGAACTGGTTTATTGACAGCCCATCCTGTTGTAAAGGCTGATCAAACCTGACCAGCCGCCAGGTCTGTGTCCTGGTCTCAAGCACGGGCATTCCTTTACACTGGTATGCCCCCAGGAATAAATTGCCTGTGGAGGGTTCCATGAAAAAATCATTTATCCATGCGATCTTATAGGGAACTTTTTGCTGTTTAAATGAGTAGAAATCTTTATTCTCTATATCAATACCGTCGCCCCACAGCCACAGATCCTGTCCATTATTGAAATAACTGACCCCTAAAAGATGATCGGAAGAAATTGACCTTGGATTTCCGGGATCTGCTTTATAAAAGGATAACGAATGAGTTACCTTATTAAAAACACCCAGTCCCATATCATCGGTGGCGACCCAGAATTCTTCCTGGTTTTTTGGAGTGATTTTAAGGGTTGTGATAACCCAGTTATACGGGGAATAAATTTTCCAACGTTCTGTCATTAGGTCAAAACAACCAACGCCAACGCCCCATCCGCATGCCCAGATCTGCTTGTTCGAGTCCAGGTACATTTCCTTCACATACATGTCAACCCTGGGAGGACAATCATATTTCCTGTCAATGGCTTTTTTCTTCAGGTTGAACCTGACCAGGCCTGCATTGGTTCCCAGCAATAAAGCGCCCGTGTCCCGGGGATCCCGTAAAATACTCAAAACATTATTATAATAGTACTCATGTTCCCTCGGATTAGTGCAGTTTGTCAGTAAAAACTGATCGAAATGATTCCCATACCTGCTTGAATAGAGAAGCCCGTGATCCGAAGCAATCCATACAGCCCCGTTTTTATCTTCATAAAAGGAGATAACAACCCTGCAGGGAAATCCTCCTTTTTTTGTTACATCGTAAGGAAAATTTTTAAGTGTCCTTGTTTGTGGGTCATAGAGGCTCAGGCCATTATCGGTCCCAATCCAGATCAGGGAGTCGGATGTCTGGTAGAGACCATAAATTTTATTATCCACAATGGAAGCACTGTCCCCCGGAAGAGAGCGGAAGATTTTCATATCATGCCCGTCAAACCTTGCGAGCCCGTTGGTTGTCCCAATCCAGATGAATCCCTGGAAATCCTGGATCGCACAGAAGACAGTATTAGAGGGCAAACCATTTTCCTTATTCAGGTGATTGAAATACATGGGAGGAACCCGGTTCGAAATACCGGTTTTGAGCACCTGGGCATTCAACCCTGCTATTACCAATGTAATAATGGCCGGGATGATGATTAGTCTTTTCATGTACCCAGGTATTTATACATCTGAAATCTCTCTTTCCCGATGTTCATGTTAGGATGTCCTTCTTCCTGTAAATAAAGACGGATGCGATAATAAGAATTATTATCAGCCCGGAGAAAAGCATTACCCTCCAGAAATCAGCGCCGTAAGCCGGATTCAATACATCCATATTCACCCATTTGAACGGGCTCACGTAACCGAATTCACCGCTGACCCCGCTTATCCGTGAGATCGTAAAAATAAAATAAAAAACCAGGATCAGTCCCACGCAGAAGAAAGTAACCGGTCTTGCACGTTTAATAAGGACTGCAACAATCACACCGAATGCTCCGAAGAAGAGGTTAAGAAGAAAAGTGTATAAAGTAATTACCATGAACGGATGAAAAGGAGTTTCACCCGATTTGAAAACCAAAAGTGAAATAAACCCTGTCATCGCCGCGAGGATGTTCAGGATAACGATATTCAGCAGGACAAGCGACAGTTTGCTGATAAAGATATCATCCCTGCTGAGCGGCCGCGACATCAGGTATTCGGCGGTCTTCCCGTATTCCTCCTTTAAAAGGATGGTGGAAGAAAGTACCATCGAATAGATGCTTCCCAGCAGCATCATATACACTATATTATTTGCTGCATAGAAACCAAGCCCCGAAAAGATATCGCTGATGTTCCCGAAACCTCTCGCTTTCATTGCAGCCATGGGAACTATTTTCACCATCCCCATGATTTGCTGCTGGTATTGGAGTACGCTGCGGAAAAGTGACATGGTAAAGAAGATCAGTGCGCAGATGATCACCGACCAGAGGGCCAGGCTCCTGATGTTCCTGCGGAATTCCATATGAAACAAGATGCGGTTTATCATACGGCACCGGGGTTATTGGTAATAATGAAGGAAGATCTCTTCCAGCGGAGGTTCTTCTATGCTCAGGTTTTCAATAGAGGTACCCGATAAACCTCGTATCAGTTTATTAATATCACCTGAAAACATGAAGACGATGCTTCTTGGGCTTTCCCTTTGAAATGATGCCATGCCCGGGATCTCAATGTTATACTGGATGCCGTTATCCGTAAAAAGAATCCTGACCTTTTTAAGTTGCTTCTCACGAAGAACTGCAATCTCATCCGATTTAACAATCCTGCCGTCCTTAACAATAGACACCCTGCGGCAAAGCGCTTGCACCTCGCTCAGGATGTGGGAAGAGAAAAAAACCGTGACGCCTCTTTTGTTTTCTTCGATCAGCAGGCCGAAAAGCCTTGACTGTATCAGTGGATCCAACCCGGTGGTGGGCTCATCGAGGATCAGCAGCTCAGGCCGGTGAACCAGGGCCTGGATGATATTCACTTTCTTTTTGTTGCCTGTGGAAAGCTCAGTGATCCTGCGCTCCAGGTTGAGATCGAGGATGCCCGCCAGCTCCCGTATCCTGTCTTCGCTCTTATTCCCCCCGTAGAATGCGGCCCCAAAGCTGAGGAATTCATGGACTTTCATCTTGTCATAAAGGTTGGCATCGGATGGCACATACCCCAGGCGGCCCCTGATCTTTTTGGAATCCTTAAGAACATCAAGGCCAAAGATCCTGACAGAACCTGATGTAGGGAAGATGAGATTTAAAAGGATGCGGATGGTTGTTGATTTGCCTGCACCGTTAGGGCCGATAAAGCCGAAAAATTCACCCTGCCCGACATCAAGGGAAACATCCTCTATGCCGCGGGAACGGCCGTAGTACTTGGAAAGATGGCTGATTTCTATGATATTGGAAGCCACGAAAGCTTATTTCAAAACAAGCATAACCAAAGCCACAGTCACACTGATCTGACCCATCCAGAAGACGAACATCCATTTTATCAGGTCGGCCCGCGTCTTTTCTAACTTTACTTCAAGGTTGTGGATTTCAGTATGCATTTCACCCCGTAAATTGTTGATTTCATCGTGCATTTCTCCACGAAAATTGCGGATGTCATCACCAGTAGCAAAAGAGCTCATTTCCTGTTTAAGATTTAATTGCACTTCACTTTCCACAAATTCAACCAGGGCTTTTGCTTCCTTTTGTCCCAGCTTCGATTGAAGAATCTGAAAGAGATCCAATGTCGTTACTGTCATCTTTATATCCTTTATCATTAATCCGGGAAAAGGATATAAGTGATACAAATTTACATTAAAAAGGTTCTTTAACCAAATCATCAAAACCAGAAGCACAAAAATTCAAGTAACGCAATCATACATATGTAACATATGTAATTTCATATCATCGAAAAAATGTCCGACCTTTGCCTAACAAAACCTAACATATAAATTGGAAAAACACCTGGTTCAAATGATGCGCAACCACGCAGCACGTTATGGCACACGCGAGGTACTTCGTTACAGGAATCCAGGAGCGGAGGAATACAGCAGCTATAGCTGGCTCGATTTGGTTTCCAACACCGACCGGGTTGCAAAAGCGTTGCTTTCGCTGGGTTTCGGTCCCGGATCCAATATCGGGATCTTAAGCGATAACAAACCTCTGTGGACCATTGCCGATCTTGGTATCCTCGCAATCAGGGCTGTGGTGGTTCCTTTTTTCGCCACGACTTCAAAGCAACAGCTCAAATACATTGTTGACGAAACCCGGATGGAACTGCTTTTTGCAGGCAACAGGGAACAGCTTGGGAAAGCCAAATGGCTGTTAAGCAATTCGGGGAGCCTGAAAACGATTGTTTGTTTTGATGATGATCTGTCTGCGGATGAAGACGCAGGTTGCATGAACTGGAAAAACTTTCTCAAATTGGGGGAGGGCGAAGTGTACAGCGAATTGCTTGAGCAGATCCTTGGGTCTGCCGAACCGGATGACCTTGCGACTATTATTTATACATCGGGAACTACGGGCGAACCCAAAGGAGTGATGCTCGGTATGGACAATTTTTTCAGCTGTTTTAAAAACCACGATGAGAGGCTTGTTGTCACGGAGCAGGATGTATCGCTTTGCTTTTTACCGCTCAGCCATATCTTTGAACGCGCATGGACTTATTACATGCTGTATAAGGGGGCAGTGAACGTATACCTGGAGAATCCCAGGATGGTTATCGACGAGCTTTCAAAAGCCAGGCCAAGCGTAATGTGCACAGTCCCCAGGTTTTTTGAAAAAACGTATGAAGAGATAAGGAAGGAAGAAGCCAGATGGGCTCCCGGGAAGAGGAAGATCTTTGAGTGGGCCGTCTTTGCCGGGCATGAATATTCAGCCTACCTGAAAAATAACAATCGGCCACCCCTGGGAGTCAGGTTCAGGAGAGGCATCGCAGACATCCTGGTTCTGAAAAAACTCAGATCGGTATTCGGCGGGAACATCCGCTTTATGCCTTGTGCAGGCGCTGCCATCAGGCCCGAATTGCTAAAGTTTTTCCATGCTGCCGGTATCTTTGTGAATTACGGTTACGGGGCGACCGAGACTACGGCAACCGTTTCCTGTTTCAGGGATGACCGGTATGAATTCGAAGCCAGCGGAACAGTAATGCCGGGGACAGAGGTTAAAATAAGTGATGAAGGAGAGATTCTTATTTCGGGAGAAACTGTTTTCAAAGGGTATTACAATAAGCCGGAAGAAACGGCAAAAGTACTGAAAGACGGCTGGTATTGCAGCGGTGACCAGGGCAGGTTCAGCGAAGAGGGCAACCTGGTCATGCTCGACAGGATCAATGATATCTTCAAGACCTCCGGCGGGAAATTTGTTTCCCCTCAGAAAATTGAGTTACTGCTTGGAGATGATCCTTTTATTGAACAGGTTGTTGTACTTGGCGACAACCGCAAATTCATTTCGGCCCTGATCGTACCCTCTTTTAATGCCCTGCAAGTTCAGTTCGCTTCAGCCATCAAAACCATGCCTGATGAAAAGTCCCTGGTTGCCGATGCCAGGGTCCTGGAATTTTACAGGAAAAGGCTGGAAGTTATACAGGAAGAATTTATACCGTATGAGAGGGTCGTAAAATTTACCTTGCTGCCGGAACCATTCAGTATTGAAAATGATGCCCTGACAAGTACCCTGAAAATAAAACGCAAAGTGATTTCGGTCAGCTATGCCGGCCATATCGATTCCATGTACTTACCGGGATAGTTTCCAGCGTTTATGCGACCATAGCCAGCTTCCCGGGTTTTTCCGGATGACTTCCTCCAGTTTCCCGGCATATCTTTGAGTGACATCGCCTTCGGGCAGGGATGCCGGGTCGTCAGCAAGAATTACCGCTTCGACGGTGTAATATCCGCGTTTTACCCTTTGCACATCCACATAAACCACAGGATAATTATGCATCCGTGCATATTTTTCCGGACCGTGAAGAAAAGCAGTTTCCCTTCCAAAGAATTGTAACCAGTATGATTTTTCGGGTGTGGACGGGCTTTGATCAGCAGCCATGATATAGACTGACGGTATGCTGGCATTCCGTTCAAAAACCAGGGCCGTTTCGTAGATGGAAGCCAGGGTTGTCCCGAATTTCCTCCGGCTCCGTTGCATGAACCGGTTGATATATTTGTTGCTGAGGGGTTTATAGAAAGCTATAATGGGATGTTTTGTGAACAATCCCGGTGACATGCTGCCCCACTCAAAATTGTTGAAATGGGCGGGAAGCGCGATAACGCTCCTTCCCTGGGCAAGCCAGGGTTCTATAATTTCGGGGTTAATAATAAAGTGCCGCTTTTTTATCGTTCGCGGAAGCATGCTGAACCCTTTTATGCCTTCCGCTAGCACATCTGCAAGGTTTTTATAAACCTTTTTTAAGATGCCATCCAGTTCTTTATCCGATAAGGTTGGGAAGCATGATCGTAGGTTCGAAAGTATCACCTTCCTCCTGTAACCAATAACACGACTCAGGAAAAACTGCCCGAAATCCGACAACAGGTAAAGCAGCGGAAAAGGGAGCAACCCGATCAGGAAAACAAAAAAAATAAAAACGCCCGTAAGCAAAAAGTCCATGGCAGATCTTTCTATGAAAAGTAAAATGTTATTTCAGGAGTTCTTTGAACCCTTGGGTACAACTTTTAAGCTCAAATTCGATAAGATCGTACGTCGCAACGCCGTTCAGAACATAGGGATCCCGGGCCATGATGTTTAAAGCTTCAGCTTTGCTGCCTGCGTTAAGCAGAATAAAACCCCCATTCCTCGGGATCTTCGGGCCTGAACAAACAAGGATATTCTTTTCAACCAATGTCCGCAGGTAAGCCCTGTGGGCTGCAAGATGTTTGTCAACCTCTTCTAGGGGCAAAAGGTAAACTGAATGGAATGCGAACATGCTTTTATATTTATCCGGCAAATTTAATTTATTTCCTATATTTACCTGTCCAAGTTGTCTTCTATGTTTTCGAAAAAGAGCCTGCTGGGAGGATTCTTTATTAGTTTATCACTTGTTGTCATTCTTCTGCTGGCTGATCATTTTGCCTCGCTGAAATTACCTGTCGGACTTTTTATCGCCTTACGCTGGCTGCCCATACTGATCTTACTTTTCTATGCTGTAAATAAAAAGAGCCTCACCACCTGGATCTTTTTCTCCATGCTGGCGGGTGTTGAATTCGGTTATGACCTGCCGGAAGTTGCAAAGGAGATGAACATCGTAAGCCAGATCTTCATTCACCTCGTGAAAACTATCATTGCCCCGCTTTTATTCGGAACACTGGTCACGGGGATTGCGGGTCATGCCAACCTGAAACAGGTAGGCCGGATGGGGTGGAAATCCCTTCTGTATTTTGAAATTGTTTCAACAATAGCCCTCTTTATTGGATTGGCTGCAATCAATATCAGCGGGGCCGGCCATGGGGTTGTCGTCCCTGAAGCCATGACCCGGGGTGCGCTCCCCCAGGTCCAGAGCCAGGGCTGGAGAGACATTATAATTCATATTTTCCCCGAGAATATAGCCAAATCGATTGCCGAAGGACAGGTCCTGCAGATTGTGGTCTTCAGTATTCTGTTCGGGATCGCTACGGCCATGGTTAAAGAATCATACAGGGCTCCCATGTTGAGGTTCACCGAATCGCTGACTGCCGTGATGTTCAAATTCACCAACATGATCATGCTGTTCGCTCCCTTTGCCGTGTTCTCGGCCATTGCATACAGCGTGGGCCATATGGGACTCCAGGTATTGCTTAACCTATTCCAGTTACTGGCAACACTATACGTCTCGCTAATTGCATTCATGCTGTTGGTATTGCTTCCAATCCTTTTATTTCTGAAAGTACCGGTTAAGAACTTCCTCAGGGCCGTTTTCGAACCCGCAACTATTGCGTTTGCGACAACCAGCAGCGAATCAGCACTCCCGAGAGCTATGGAGAATATGGAAAAATACGGTGTGCCGAGAAAAATTGTTGCCTTTGTCATTCCTACAGGTTATAGCTTCAATCTTGACGGGACCACCCTTTACCTCGCCATGGCCTCGATTTTCGTAGCGAATATGGCCGGGGTCCGCCTGAGTTTCGAAACCCAGATCATTATGATGCTCACCCTAATGCTTACCAGCAAAGGCGTTGCCGGGGTTCCCCGGGCATCGCTGGTTATTTTGCTCGGAACGGCAGCCAGTTTCGGACTTCCCACCTGGCCCATCTTCATCATTCTCGGTATTGATGAACTGATGGATATGGCGAGGACTGCAACCAACGTGATCGGGAATTGCCTGGCCACGGTGGTGGTTGCAAGGTGGGAGGGGGAATTCGACAATGAGAAAGCAAAAATGCTGAACCTTGAAACTGAAAGTTGATTCATAATATCAGGATTATGGCTTATGACAAACATCTTGCCGACCGCGTTAACCGTACGCTGGAAATTCTTGGCATACCCTATGAAGGGAAACTGATGATGGGAGGGGTATGTTACCTTGTGGATGATAAAATGTGCGTTGGAGTGGTTAAAGAAGAACTGATGGCCCGCATAGCTCCCGAAGGAACTGAAGATGCTCTTAAAAAGAAAGGCTGCAGGCTTATGGATTTTACCGGTAAGACGATGAAAGGCTTCTTATTTATAGATCCCGAAGGCACCGATATGGATGCCGATCTTGAATACTGGATAAAACTGGCACTAGAATTCAACCCGAGAGCGAAATCAAGCAAAAAGAAAAAATGAGCCCTTCATGACAAAAAAAAGCTCCTATACCCTGATCCTCATCAGCGCCTCACTTGCCATGCTCATGGTGAAACTGGATGCGTATGTAGTGAACATCTCCCTGCCAACCATCTCACAGGATTTCGGCTGCTCGCGCAACATTGCAAGCCTTGTACTCCTGGCGTACCTGGTCGCCAGCACCAGCACCCTGCTGCTTTTCGGAATGCTGGGCGACAAACTCGGGCTGAAAAAGATCTTTATCACCGGCTTCTTCCTGTTCACTGCCGGTTCCCTGCTGTGCGGCATATCGCCCAATATCGTGATCCTGATCCTCTCGCGTTTTATACAGGGCCTTGGAGGATCCATGCTGGTAGCTAATTGCATGGCCATCGTAAGCAGGTTCATGCCCCATGAAAAAGTAGGGTCTTCCTTAGGCATCCTCACAACCATTTCGGCGGTGGGTGTTTCCCTGGGAGCACCCCTGGGGGGTATCATAACGTTCTATGCCTCCTGGCACTGGGTTTTCCTGATCAACATCCCGATCGGTGTCATGGCCATATGGCTTTCATTGAGACATATACCTTCGGAGGAAAAAGAAAAGTTTTTTTTCAGCGGATTTGATTTTACCGGTTCAGCCCTGGCCCTGTTCGCATTCACCTTCCTGATCCTGGCTTTCAACTCTTTCAACAACAGGGGGCTGGAAGCAATCATGCCATACGGCGCCCTCGTAATCTCGGCAGTATTTTTCCTGTTATTCATACGCCGGGAAAAAAGAACCGCTAACCCCATACTCGACTTGAACCTATTTAAAAACAAACCGCTAACCCTCGCCCTCATTGCAAGCCTTCTTGCTTCGAGCACCAACTTCGGCAATTCTTACCTCATGCCTTTCTACCTTGAAAAGGATGTCGGTTTTACCGCTAATATCGTTGGCATGCTCATCCTGATCACTTCCCTGGTCGTTATGGCCCTTGCTCCTGTATCCGGTAAGCTTGCCGACAAGATCCACCCGGTGAAGCTCTGCACTTTCGCCCTCATCATAGGGGTGGTCAATTACGTGTTTTTCTCCCTCACACTTGAACGGATGAACCTTTGGCTTATAGTCATATTCCTTTTTGGAGCCGGTCTCTTCCTCGGATCTTTCCTGTCGCCGAACAACAAGATGATCATGGACATGGCCGCTGAAGGAAAACATGGGATCGTTTCAGCAACCGCCAATACCTTTAGTTCAATGGCGGCAGTTCTCGGCGTATCATTTTTCCAGATGATTAATTCTATAACTGTGGGGAGCAACAGTGCGCAGGCCACTTTACATCAGAACCTCGACGGGATCAGGAATGCCTTTACTTTCGGGGCCGTTTTACTGGTGCTTGCTCTTTTGGTGACCTGGCACTCCCGCCGCTCTGCTAAAAAAATGGTTGTTTAACCTTTTATTCTGACTGCGGATGAGGTTATCCATTAAGCAGTCTGCTTTCAAAAAAAAACTTTAATACTTCCGGATATGAGCTTCAAGGTATCACGTTACGGATGGCAGCCTGATCTTCCCGACCAGAGGGACTACCGGTATGCCGCACCTGCTGCAATTCTTAAAAAACTTCCTGCAATGACCGATCTCAGGCCCGGCTGTCCCCCGGTTTACGACCAGGGACAGTTGGGGAGTTGCACCGCCAATGCCATAGGTGCCGCTTTTGAATTCGGCCTGATCAGGCAGAAGGCTCCTGACTTCATGCCTTCAAGATTATTCATTTATTACAATGAACGGGTAATCGAAAATTCGACAGGCAGCGACAGCGGGGCCATGATCCGTGACGGGATGAAGACGGTGAACAAGGATGGCGTCTGTTCCGAGAAAGACTGGCCATATGTAATCGAAAAATTCTCTGTAAAACCATCCGGGGCTTGTTATAAAAAAGCTGCAGACCATCAAGTGCTTTCATATCACCGGGTTCCCAGAGTGCTTGACCAGATCAGGGGCTGCCTGTCTGAAGGTTACCCGATGGTGTTCGGGTTTACCGTATATGAAAGCTTTGAGAGTGCATCGGTTGCAAAGACAGGCATACTGAATATGCCGGGTCCGGGTGAACAGGTAATGGGAGGGCATGCTGTGCTTGCAGTAGGGTATGATGACAAGCCTGGCCGGATCATTGTCCGCAACAGCTGGAGCGAACAATGGGGCATAAAGGGTTATTTCACCATGCCCTATGATTATTTGCTGAACCAGAACCTCAGTGACGACTTCTGGACAGTGAGGCTTGTTGAGGAGGCTCCAGCCCTGAAAACGAAATAATTGCATTCCTTTTCAAAATGAAGTATATTAGATGCGTTGTTTAACCAAAACCCCAAAATCATGAAAAAGTATTTTGCAGAATTGATAGGGACCTTCAGCCTGGTCCTTTTCGGATGCGGCTCTGCAGTTATTGCCGGAAGTTCACAAGTAGGCCCCAGCGGGGTCGGACTGCTAGGAATTTCTATTGCCTTTGGCTTTGCAGTTGTTGCAATGGCTTATGCGATCGGAGGCATCTCGGGTTGCCATATTAACCCTGCCGTAACGGTTGGTGTTCTTGTTGCCGGGAAAATAAGCGGTAAAGATGCAATCGGCTATATTATTTCCCAGTGCATTGGCGCAACTCTGGGAGCTTTTGTGCTTTATCTCATCGCCCTTGGAAAGCCCGGATGGCAGATGCCGGAATGGGGCCTGGGCGCAAATGGCTGGGGGGAAGGTTATCTTGGAGGGTATAATACCGCCAGTGCATTCCTGATCGAAGCAGTCATGACATTCCTCTTTATCTTCGTGATCCTGGGAACAACTTCCAAATTCGGGAACGGGGCTATGGCCGGCCTGGCCATTGGTGTCACACTGATGCTGATTCACCTGGTTACGATCCCGGTTACCGGAACCTCGGTCAACCCTGCCCGCAGCCTTGGCCCGGCATTGTTTTCAGGTGGCAAAGCCCTTTCACAGCTCTGGCTCTTTATTGTTGCCCCCATTGTAGGCGCCGTCATTGCAGCGCTTGTTTGGAAGTTCGGGTTCGATAAGGAACAGGCCTAGTTTATAGCAGTATTTCAGTAATAACCTGTCCCGAAAATTTCCCGCAGCATACTGTGGAATCCGGGGCCTGGGCTTGCTTTGCTTAATACCATTGAATTCGCATTACAACATTACCGGCAAACTTCCGGAGCAATCCTATTAAGATGCCCTGGTTTGTGCTGTTACCGCTTATACCAGTTTTGCCGAAAGAGTAATATTTACAGAACTCAATGCCTGTGAAACCGGGCAGTTGACTTTTGCAGAATTGGCTAATTCAATGAACTTTTCCGAAGTTATCCCGGGCACTTTTCCTGTAAGATCAAGGTTTATGGAGGTGATCTCGAAATGATCTCCCACCTGGTCAATGCTCACTGCGGCATCAACTTTAAGTTCCTCGGCTACAAAACCAGCTCCGGTTAACATAAAACTCAGGGCCATTGCATAGCATCCACCATGGGCTGCGGCAATAAGTTCTTCAGGGTTAGTCCCGGCTACTCCGTCTTCGTTTTTGAACCTGGTTAAAAATGAATATGGGGTCTTATTCAGTACACCACTTGTGGAAGTAAGGCTTCCTTTACCTTCCAACCCGTTTCCTTGCCATACGGCCGTTGCTTTACGTTTCATAATTTCGTTCTTGTTTGATTATTAAACTATCTTTCTGTTTCAGGATACTATCCTCCCCCAAAGATAAGCAAACTCCCGGTATCCCCATATTTCCCTTTACAGGGTATGGTGATTTGATCTGCCCTGCAACCCCTGCCACTTAATAATTTAGTAATTTTGGGCATGATTGATTTGAGAAGCGATACCGTAACGCGCCCTTCAACTGAAATGCTTGAGGCCATGTTCTCGGCAAAAGTGGGCGACGATGTATTTCATGATGATCCCACCGTGATCATGCTTGAAGAAAAAGCCGCAGCCCTGCTGGGGAAAGAGGCAGCCCTATACTGTCCTTCGGGCACCATGACAAACCAGATTGCGGTGAATATCCATACCCGTCCCGGCGACGAGGTCATCTGCCATAAGCATTCCCATGTGTATTATTATGAGGGTGGTTCGATGATGCGCAATTCAGGGGTCTCGGTTTGCCTTCTCGATGGGGAACATGGACAGATCAGTGCTGAGGATGTTGAAGCACACATCAATCCTGATAACGATATTCACCGCCCGGTTACCACCCTGGTGGAAGTGGAAAACACCATGAATAAAGGCGGTGGATCTGTCTATAAATTCGGGAACCTGGCCGCGATAGCAGAAGTTTGCAGGAAGTATAACCTGAAATACCATCTCGACGGGGCCCGGTTGTTCAACGCCCTGGCTGAGACCGGTGAAAACCCTAAAAAATATGCCGCCCTTTTTGATTCGGTATCAATCTGCCTGTCCAAAGGCCTGGGAGCTCCCATTGGTTCGCTGATTACGGGCGATAAAACCTTTATCAAGAGGGCACGCAGGGTAAGAAAAGCCTTTGGAGGCGCCATGCGGCAGGTGGGGTATATTGCCGCTGCAGGGATCTATGCACTGGATCATAATATTGAACGGCTGAAGGACGATCATGACAGGGCCAGGCATATCGGGAAGTTGCTCGAATCCCTGCCTTATATCGACCATGTCATGCCTAGTGAAACTAACATCCTCATATTCACTCTCGGTAAAAAATATACTGAGAAAGAGTTTCTTGCAAAACTGAAGGATAATGATATTTACGCCATGCCCCTTGCACCGCAGGTCATCCGCTTTGTCACCCATCTCGATTTCACCGACATTATGATGATGAAGGTGGAAGAGGTGCTGAAACGACTTTAAAACCCCAAACCAGTAACTGAACTGCTATCGTTTAGTTCATAAAAGAACTCATCCAATGACTAAAAGTAAAATTTCCACCAGAATGAAAAAGCTGTTTCGCATAGCATTTTTTCTCGTATTCTCTCTCTTTTTATCATCCATTTCAGCACAATCACAATGGGTCAGCCAGGGCCTGGGATGGACAGAATCCTCAAGGGGAGTCCAGAACATATCCATCGTTAATCCTTACGTGGTCTGGGTTTCGGCTTATGACGGATCATCATCTGCAACAAATTGTACTGACCTTTCAGTGACCTCCGACGGGGGCACGACCTGGACTCCGCGGCATATCGATGCGATCAGCACCCTGTCAATCGGAATGGTACATGCAGTGAGTTCCACAACAGCCTGGGCGGCGCTATATGCTACAGGAATGGTCCTGGGTCAGGGAATTTACAAGACAACCAATGGAGGAGTAAGCTGGACCCGGCAGGGATCTTCTTCTATGTTCGAAAGTTCTACTTCCTTCCCGGATGTTGTTTATTTCTGGGATTCCCTTCACGGCTGTGCGATCGGAGATCCGGTGAACAATAAATTTGAGATTTACACGACCGGGGACGGGGGCGACAATTGGATTCAGATTTCACCTTCCACACTGCCTCCCTCGGTTTTCGGTGAATTCGATTATGCGGGATGTTTCTCCGTTTCGGGCAACAACATTTGGTTTGGCACCAATAAAGGCAAAATGTACCATTCGGCCGACAGGGGCCACAGCTGGACAAACAGCCCCGTGGCAGGAATGGCAGGACAATATATAAATCCCGCTTTTAAAGACTCAGTCAACGGCCTATGCATGAAAATTAAAACGTCTTACGACACCACGAACCTTCTTGACAATACTTCCGACGGGGGTGCAACCTGGACCTCCTCAGCTTACAACGGACAGGTGTTCAACAGCCAGATATCCTACGTGCCCTGGACCGCGGGAACCTATACCAGCACCGGGGTTGACTATACCTATCCGAACAGGCTCGGGTTCACATTCACGCTTGACAACGGTGCTCACTGGATCGTTGACCAGGTCATGAAAGGACAACAGGTCACTGCTTCTTCATGGCTTTCAGATGCCATCGGCTGGCTGGGGGTATTCAACACAGGTCCTTCCGACGGGATCTATAAATTCAATGGAGTCTTAGGCGCCCCACTTGCCCTGACCTCGCCATTTGGAGGAGAGGAATGGAACGCCTGCAGTGTGCATAACATTACCTGGGCAAGCGATGGAATCAGCAATGTGAAAATAGAGTTTTCGGTCGATGGCGGGACCAATTATACCACCCTGGCTTCGTCTGTGCCGGCAATTCCGGGGTCCTATGCATGGACCATTCCAAATACCCCATCTGTTAGTTGCCGGGTGAGGATAAGTGATGCATCCAACTCCCAGGTGAACGATTCAAGCAGGTACGATTTTGCTATATCCTTCGCGGTGGGCGAGATAAACCTCCCGGAACCTGCCATCACTTTAACTCCAAACCCATCGGCCGGACATATCAGGGTTCAAAGCGAAAAGCTGATTACCAGGATCACTGTTCTCAACCCTGCCGGGATGTTGCTCATGTCAGAAGATTGCAATGACCGTGTGCTTGGTATTGATCTTTCTGATCTGGCTTCCGGGCTGTATTTCTTAGTGTTGTCATCGGCCGATGGGTCTGCTACCCGGAAGCTTGTCATTAACCATGGACAGTTCTGAATTTATTTGAAAATCGCACTCACCTTATCCAGCCTGAGCATATCCTCGTCGGAAAGCCTGAAGCCCATTGCCCCGGTGTTTTCTTTCACATGAGTCTCTTTTGTTGCTCCTGGTATTGCAACAACCGCATCGCCATGGTAGTTGATCACCCAGTTAAGGGCGATTTGTGAAGTCGATACATGATACTTCATCGCAAGCTCTTTAACGAGCTTAATGACAGGGCGGCTTTTTTCAAGACCGGCCGGTTTGAAAAGGGAAGTATGTTTTCTCAGCCCTATGTTTTTCAGAAGTTCAGGATTGTCGTGGAATTTCCCTGTTACCAGCCCCTGGGCCAGAGGCGAATATGCGATGATCGAGATACCGAGCTTTTTAGCCATTTCCATAACACCGTTCGATTCAATTTTCCGGTTCAGCAGGCTGTATGGCATCTGGTTGGAAGCTAATGGGATCCCTCTTTTATCCAGGGTTTCCCAGGCAGCTTGCATCTTCTTTGCCGAAAAATTACTGACACCTATGTATTTTATCTTTTTCTGACCAATCAATTCAGCCATGGCGGAAACTTCACTTTGCTCGTTTGAAAATCCCCAGGGCTGATGAACCTGGTAAAGATCAATAGGATACGGAGAAAGGGCTTTAATACGCTCACCAATGGTTGCGGAAATATTTGAAGCAAAACGGAACATGGGCCACCATTTCGTGGCAATGAGGACTTCTCCCGGCTTTTTCCCGGCGGCCTGAAGGGCTTTTGACAGGGCTTTTTCCGAAGCACCCTTGCCATAAATTTCGGCCGTATCGAACCAGTTAATACCACCTTCAAGAGAAAGGGCAACCACCTTGATTATAAGGTCATCTTCAAGGGTGGGCCAGAACTTTCCAGCCAGGTTATTTTGCTTGCTGAACTGCCAGCAACCGAGACCGATAGGACTAACCATCATCCCGCTGTTTCCCAGTGAACGTAAAGTCTTCATAAAACTTAAATTTTGGTTTGAAAAAGGTAAATATATACTTTCTACCTTTACCTGTCAAAAACCGTACCTTTACTGATAGTAAATCATAATCATGACAAAAATTCTTGTTGGGGCCGATATCGGTGGGAGTCATATTACCTGCATGGGTTTAGAACCCGGAGGACATGTTGTCACGGATGTATTTATGGTAAGAAAAGAAGTCAGCAGCCAGGCGTCTGCCGAAGTCATTCTTTCGGGCTGGTCTGAAGCCCTTGCCAGCCTGATAAAACTAATAGGAAAAGAAGACCTGGGCGGGATAGGATTTGCCATGCCGGGTCCGTTTGATTACCCGGGAGGCATAGCCTGGTTCAAAGGAGTAAAAAAATACGACAGCCTTTACGGAATCAATGTGAGGCAGGAACTCCGAAACCGTCTTGGCCTGGATGATTCGGTCCCTTTAAGGTTTTTAAATGATGCCACAAGTTTTGCCATTGGCGAAGCCTGGACAGGCAAAGCCTCAGGATTCAGGAAAAATATGGCCATCACCCTGGGAACCGGGTTCGGATCTGCATTCATTGCCGATGGTATCCCTGTCGAGTCAGGCCCTGAAGTCCCTCAATACGGCTGCGTTTATCACCTGCCTTTCGGTAAAGGCATTGCGGATGACCATTTTTCAACAAGGTGGTTTCTTGCAAGGTATAAGGATGAGACCAGCCAGAATATTGCAGGTGTAAAAGAGATGGCCGAAGTGGCAGGAAAAGAAATCAGGGTGTTGGCAATATTCAGGGAATTCGGCGCCAATATGGGAGCGTTTCTTGCTCCATGGCTCCTGAAGTTTCATGCGGAATGCCTGACTATAGGAGGGAACATTTCCAATTCATATTCCCTGTTTGAAAAACCTTTTCTGCAATCACTGAAAGATCATGGCTGCAGCATGCCGGTATTTGTTTCGGAACTGGGAGAACTTGCCGGGATAACAGGCGCAGCAAGGCTTTGCGATGATTCATTTTATTCCAGGTTGTCTTTTATTTCTGATAAATAAGCATGTACGATTGTTTTCCTGTTTTTCCCCTGGGGGATGGCTTGATCCATGAGGGTTACACCAGTCTTGCGAACCATCTCTGCCGGGAGAAAATAGTGATAATTGATGGTTACCAGGGGGTTTACTTTAAAGACTTCAGGAAGAACCTGAATGAATATTTCAGGGGTTTGGGCTTAAAAGTTACCTGGCAGGAAATTAACCAGGCAATGCTGCCTTCCAGGGAGATCAGCAAGCTTATAGCGCCATTTCTCGGGGGTGACGATCCTCTTTTTGGTAAACGCTGTACCCTGGACCTTTCTGTTCTTTATGATGCGGATAAGCTCCGCAATCTGAAGCCTGACCCAGGGGCCGATCTGAATATCATTTACGGGCCCGGGGCTTCCCTGGCAGGATGGGAAGGATTCCTGGTATATGCCGACCTGCCTAAGAATGAAATGCAGTACCGTGCAAGAGCAGGTAAAATAAGCAACCTCGGGGCTTCGGTGCCCTTACATCCGAAGGCCATGTACAAGAGATTTTATTTTGTCGACTGGATCCTTCTCAACAGGCATAAGGACTGGATTTCTGCTACGGTGGATGTCATCGTCGACGGGCAGAATCACAAGAGTATTTTCTGGATGGGAGGGAATGAATTCAGGGCAGCGCTGAAATCCATAAGCCGGAATGTTTTCCGGGTAAAGCCCTGGTTCGAGCCCGGGGCCTGGGGAGGGACCTGGATCAGGGACCATATCCCCGGGTTGAGAAAAGATGTGCCGAATTATGCCTGGTCATTTGAAATGATAGTCCCTGAAAACGGCCTGGTCCTTGAAAGCAGCGGGAACCGGCTTGAAGTCTCGTTTGACTGGCTGATGTTCAGGGAGGCAGAACAGGTGCTGGGCGACTGCCATGCCCGCTTTGGTAAGGAATTCCCCATTCGGTTCGATTTCCTGGACACTTTCGACGGGGGAAGTTTATCGGTGCAATGTCATCCGCAGGAAGAATATATTCAAAAAAAATTCGGCGAAAACTTTACCCAACAGGAAGCATATTACATTCTCGACACAAAGGATAATGACTTGATAAACCTGGGTTTTGCCGAAAATATAGACCCTGATCAATTTAAAAAAAATCTGGAAAAAAGCGCTGAAGAAAATATCCCGGTTGATATTCCAAAATTTGTGCAGCAGCATCCTGCTTCAAAACATGATTTTTTCCTGATTCCCGAAGGAACGATTCATGGTTCAGGAGCCAACAACCTGGTGCTCGAGATAAGCACCACTCCGTATATTTTTACTTTTAAAATGTATGACTGGCTGAGGCTGGACCTTGACGGGAACCCCAGGGACCTGAACATCGCCAGGGCGATGGAGAACCTTGATTTTAGCCGCAAAGGGGAAGCTGTTGCGCGTAATTTCATATCAAAGCCTGTTTTTGAGAAAGAAGGGCCGGGCTGGAAAAAATTCCATTTGCCGACGCATCCCTTGCATTATTATGATGTATGGAGGTACCATATAAAGTCATCCGCCTACATTGAAACAAAAAATAAATGTCATGTGTTGAACCTCGTTGAAGGGGACGGAATACAGGTTGAAACGAAGAACGGGATGATCATGAAATTCAGTTATGCAGAGACTTTTGCAATTCCTGCTGCCGCCGGGGGATACAAGGTAAGCAGTTTGTCGGGGAAAGAGGTGATGCTGGTGATTGCCTTCATTAAATAACGATTTATTAATTTGCGGAAAAATCTAAGTATGAGAATACCGGGAGTATACCTGAACCTGATGGCGGTAGTGCTGTTGATCTCATTAGCGTCATGCAGGGATAACAGGATGAATCAAAAACCGCTCATCCCTCTGGCGAAAGGGAATTACTGGGTTTACAAGGGGAGTTACAACGGCAAGCCTGTCACCCTGAACACCAGGGTGACTGAACTGAAGAAAAGGGGAAATCTCACGTTTGCCGTGCTGGTGGGATTTCCGACCGATATACTCAGCGGAGACGATTGGGAGCCTTCGGAATGGGGGCTGCTGGTGACAGGGGATCAGCATTATTATAAGTGCATTTCGCCTAAGACAGATTCGTTAAGGAAGTCATTTCTTGATAACAATAATATCCTTGCCGGCCTGTTCAGTGATTCGGAAATATTCATGGAAGCATTGTATGATACCGGGCAGACTTTTGGTGAAGCCGCACAGCTGACCAGGGAGGACGGGAATTACTTCTGGAAGGTAACAGAAAGGCATGCCTATGATGCTTCAGCGATCAGTGGATTGAAGATACTCGGGCCTTTCGACAGGTTTACTCTCACTTATAAAACCCTGGCTGATGACATGACGATGGACATGGTTCCGGGGATTGGCATGGTGAGATACCGTTATTGCCATCATGGAACAGCCGGCGAACTGGATATTAAACTGGTTGAAACCGGTTTGAAATAACCGGCGGCTAAACGGCCAGTTTCAGCCGGCTTTCACGCTTCGCTTTAATCCACAGAGGGATGGCATCCCTGAGTATTATCAGTACCGATAACATGATCAGAGCGGTCAGGCTCAGATTGATCAGCCCCTGCAAAAAGTGTTTCTCGGTGCTCATCTGGGGAATATAGATACCTGTTATATTCATTGTTCCTGCGGTAAGGGTGGTAATCCCGACAAAAACCAGAGGGATGATAGTTACCCAGGCATACTTTATTTTCCCGTTATTGATGATGTAGGTAGTTCCAACGGTAAGTGCAATGGTTGCGAGAAGCTGGTTTGCAGTCCCGAACATCGGCCAGATTGTTGAAATACTGCCCGTATAAATAAAGTACCCCCAGAAGAATACAACAATCCCGCTGGCAAAGAGATTTGCCGGCAGCCATTCGGTTCTCCCCAGGGGTTTATAAACCTTGCCGAACATTTCCTGTAAAATGAATCTTGCAACACGGGTCCCGGCATCGATGGTTGTAAGGATGAAAAGGGCTTCGAACATGATGGCGAAATGATACCAGTAGCTCATTAATGATTTGAACCCGGGAATGGATGAAAAGATCTGGGCCATCCCAACGGCAAGTGAAACGGCTCCTCCGGTGCGGCCTGTCACATTTTCCCCGACCTCTGCCTGGAGGCGGGGCAGGTCGGAAGCTGTAAAGCCAAGGGATTTCAGCATCGGGATATAGTGAGCCAGTTTTTCGGCAGGAACATTGATGATGAAATAATCCATAGGCAGGAGGCTGGCAGCGGCAATGAGCGCCATAATACTGACAAGTCCTTCGGAAAGCATAGCGCCCACGGCGATGGGTTTGATATGCCCTTCGGTCATTATCATTTTCGGGGTGGTCCCTGAACTGATGAGCGAATGAAATCCCGAGATGGCCCCGCAGGCAATGGTAATAAAGAGATATGGAAAAAGTGTCCCGGGGATTATAGGCCCGCCTCCGTATACAAAGGGTGTGAATGCAGGCATCTTAAGAACAGGGGCAACGATGATGATACCGACTGCCAGCATGGCTACAACCCCCAACTTCATAATGGAACTCAGGTAGTCACGGGGTGAGAGAAGAAGCCAGACCGGCAAAACGGAAGCAAAGAAACCGTAACCGGCGAGGAGAAGGGTCATGGTTTTAGCATCAAAATCAAACAGGGAGGATACAGGGGAACCCGGGACATATTTCCCGAAGATGACCGCCAGGGTGAGCAGGATCACTCCGAGAACGGTTGCTTCGGCGGTTTTATGTTTTCTCCAGACAAACATCCATACCCCCATCAGTAAGGCGATAGGTATGGTGGAAGCAATAGTGAAGGTCCCCCAGGGAGAATGCGTGAGAGCATTGACCACCACCAGGCCAAGGCCGGCAAGGGAAATAATGATGATAATGAAAGTGGCAAATGAGGCAGTTACCCCGCTGCTCACCTTACCGATCTCTTCGCGTGCGATCAGGGCAAGCGATTTTCCTTCGTGCCTTACCGAAGCTGAAAGTATGACCACATCATGAACCGCGCCGGCCATAACAGCTCCTGCGACCATCCATACAAACCCAGGAAAATAACCGAACTGGCAGGCAAGGACAGGGCCTACCAGGGGGCCGGCGCCTGCAATGGCGGCAAAATGATGCCCAAACAGCACCCATTTGTTCATGGGCACATAATTCTGCTTGTCGTAGAATTCAGTTGCAGGTGTGGCACGGTTGTCATCCAGGGTAAGGACTTTGGCTGTAATGAAGCTGAAATAGTAGCGGTAGGCAAGTGCAAATATGGCAAGAGCGCCGATGACAAGTGGCATTGCATTCATCAGAATATCGGATTTGGGTTTGTAAAAGTAGGAAATTTGTATATTTACTACCTGATGCTGTAACTTATTAAAGTTTCGGGGCATCTAATTAACCAAATCAACCAAAAACCAAAACTTATGGATGCACAGAAAGCGGACATGTTCATTATGACTTATTCAAAGTTTTTCGAACCCCATCTCCTTCCTGCAATCAGGGAAAAATTGTTGCAGACCGATGATTCCAAGTTCATGATGATACAGACAACGACTTACAGGGAACCTATACTCATGCTTATTATCTCGATCCTTGGCGGGCATTTCGGGATCGACAGGTTTATCGTAGGTGATACCGGGCTTGGTGTCGCCAAACTTCTGACCTGCGGTGGTCTAGGCATCTGGACTATTGTGGACTGGTTCCTGATCATGGAACGTACAAAGGAAGTAAATTTTGAAAAGCTGAGGCTGATCCTTGGCTAAATGACCCGCAGGCGGTTGTATTTCCTGGCCCTTTTCCTGGGTCTTGCCGGGCAGCTCTGGATTGCATACAGCTATAAAAAGCTGGAGCGGCAGGAAGAAGCATTCAATACCTGCATCTTTAAACGGGTTACCGGAATACCCTGCCCCTCATGCGGTACCATCCACTCGGTTGTGGCAATCCTTCACGGGGATCTTCGGAAAGCATTAAGGGAAAACCCTTTGGGATTTGCAGGAATCCTGATCGTTGCGGTCATTCCTTACTGGATCCTTGCCGACTTTGTATTTGGAAGGGAAAGTTTTTACCGGTTTTATCTGCGGATCAATACCTTCCTTAAGAAGAAACAGGTCCTTTCAGGCCTTCTGATCCTGGTCCTTCTGATATGGCTGTATAAGCTCGGGATTTATTTTCAGCTGATACGCTGATGAGGTCTTCCTTTCCGGCTCCCGTCTCTTTCGGGGGGTCCCGGATATCCATTCTTTTTATTTGTTGTTCTGCTTTTTTTAAAGCATTGAATTTTTTACATATTTGCTTCGAAGGAAAATTGTTTAATTTGTAACAATAATTTCAGAAAACCGTATCTTTGTAAAGAATCAATCTAAATAAACGGTGGAAAGAACATTCATTCCTTCGGATTACATCCCGATTCTCGTGCAATCGGTTGTGGCACTTGGCTTTGTAGTGATCACCATGGTGCTGACCCATTTTATTGGCGGGAAGAGGAAGAAAATACGTACCCTAAGGAAGGATGAAAATTTTGAATGCGGAATAGAAGTTAAGGGAAATGCGCGTTTCCCGTTTTCGGTGAAATATTTTCTGATAGCCATATTGTTTGTGTTGTTTGATGTTGAGATCATTTTCTTTTACCCCTGGGCGATCAATTTCAAGGAATCAGGTTGGGATGGATTTTTAGAGATGTTGTTATTCCTGGCCTTTCTGCTGTTCGGGTTTTACTACATCTACAAGAAAGGCGCGTTGAACTGGGAAGAATAATAGGTAGCGAGGTAGCGAGAAGCGAGGTAGCGAAATTATGGAAGCCAATAAACCTATATACAGTAAAGTTGACCCTCCGGAAGGATATATTTCTCCGGGCTTGTTCGCCACCACTTTCGACAAGGTGATCGGCCTGGCCCGAAGCAATTCCATCTGGCCTCTGCCGTTTGCCACCTCATGCTGCGGCATCGAGTTCATGGCCACGATGGGAGCCCATTATGACCTTGGGCGTTTCGGTTCCGAAAGGCTGAGTTTCAGCCCGAGGCAAGCCGATCTGTTGATGGTCATGGGGACCATTGCAAAGAAAATGGGACCTGTAGTTCAGCAGGTCTATGAGCAGATGGCTGAGCCGAGATGGGTCATAGCCGTCGGGGCATGTGCTTCAAGCGGAGGGATCTTTGACACTTACAGTGTTCTGCAGGGTATCGACAGGATTGTTCCTGTGGATGTTTATGTGCCGGGATGCCCGCCCAGACCAGAACAGATCATTGATGGTTTCATGAGGATACAGGACCTGGTTGCCAATGAGCCATTAAGAAGACGGTATTCGGATGAATACAGGGACGTTTTGATAAAGTACGGTATTTTAAAAAAACAATAATCATACAGGATTGCGGAGGATGTCATCCGCAGTGATAAACAATGGAAAACTCATTCATCAACGATAAGCTGGGTAAAAAGTTTGGTGAAGACATACTGGATGTCGACGACAGCCTGGATATCCTTACCATTACCGTGGCTTCGCCGGTTTCGTATGATGTTATTGAATTCCTGAAAGACAATCCCAGCCTGGGATTCCGTTTCCTGACAGACCTCACGGGCATACACTATCCCGACCGCGGGCTTGCGTTCGGGGTTATTTATCACCTTCATAATTTTTATGAAAACAAACGGCTGAGGGTGAAGACTTTTGTAAGCGGGGACAATCCCAGCGTAAGGACGGTCAGCAACCTGTTCTCAGCCGCCAACTGGATGGAAAGGGAGACCTATGATTTTTTCGGGATTATTTTTGAAGGACATCCTAACCTGAAGAGAATATTGAATGTGGAATACCTGGATTATTTTCCGATGAGGAAGGAGTACCCGCTGGAGGATCCAACGAGGGAGGATAAGGACAATCGGTTTTTTGGAAGATGAATACTCGAATACTCGAATAACGAATGAAGAATGTTGAAGTGATTTTGAATACTCGAATAACGAATAACGAATGAAGAATGTTGAAGTGATTTTGAATACTCGAATAATAGAATAACGAATGAAGAATGTTGAAGTGTTTTTGAATACTCGAATAACGAATAACGAATGAAGAATGTTGAAGTGTTTTTGAATACTCGAATAATAGAATAACGAATGAAGAATGTTGAAGTGATTTTGAATACTCGAATAATAGAATAACGAATGAAGAATGTTGAAGTGATTTTGAATACTCGAATAACGAATAACGAATGAAGAATGTTGAAGTGATTTTGAATACTCGAATAATAAAATAACGAATGAAGAATGTTGAAGTGTTTTTGAATACTCGAATAATAGAATAACGAATGAAGAATGTTGAAGTGATTTTGAATACTCGAATAATAGAATAACGAATGAAGAATGTTGAAGTGATTTTGAATACTCGAATAATAGAATAACGAATGAAGAATGTTGAAGTGTTTTTGAATACTCGAATAATAGAATAACGAATGAAGAATGTTGAAGTGATTTTGAATACTCGAATAATAGAATAACGAATGAAGAATGTTGAAGTGTTTTTGAATACCCGAATAATGGATTTAGCTGCATATAAATATTTCGTAATTCAAAATTCGAGTAGTCGAGTATTCGAGTATTCATTTGTGTTTTGATAAAATGCCAACTACGAGCGAAAAGCAATATACTACGTTAAATCTTGGCCCGACGCATCCGGCCACGCATGGGATTTTCCAGAATGTCCTGAAAATGGACGGGGAGATCATCCTTGATGCAGAGCAGACCATAGGGTATATACACCGTGCTTTTGAAAAGATTGCGGAACGCAGGCCTTTTTACCAGGTAACACCTCTCACCGACCGGCTAAATTACTGCTCTTCGCCCATCAACAATATCGGCTGGCAGCTTACTGTTGAGAAACTCCTGGGTATAAAAACCACCAAGCGCATTGATTATATGCGGCTCATTATCATGGAGCTCGCGAGGATTACGGATCACCTGGTCTGCAACTCGGTGGTCGGCGTGGACAGCGGCGCCCTTACCGGCTTTATTTATGTGTTCCAGGAAAGGGAGAAAGTTTACGAGATCTACGAAGAAATTAGCGGGGCGCGGCTTACGACCAACCTGGGAAGAATAGGAGGATTTGAACGTGATTTCAATACCGCGGTTTATAAGAAGATCAGGGAATTTCTTGAACGCCTGCCAAAGGTGCTTCATGAGTTCGAGAAGCTCCTGATGCGCAACCGGATTTTCATGGACCGCACCATCAGGGTGGGACCGATCAGCGCCGAAAGGGCCCTTAATTACGGGTTTACAGGCCCGAACCTCAGGGCTGCGGGTGTGGACTACGATGTGAGGGTTATGACGCCATATTGTTCCTATGATGATTTTGATTTTACCATTCCCCTGGGAACCCAGGGCGATACATACGACCGTTTCTGTGTGCGGCAGGAAGAGATATGGCAGAGTCTTAAACTGGTAAGGAATGCTATGGACAACCTTCCGGAAGGGGATTTCCATGTGGATGCCCCTCATATTTACCTTCCTCCAAAGGAGGATGTTTACAGCAAAATGGAAGCCCTGATCTATCATTTTAAAATAGTGATGGGGGAGATCGATGCCCCGGTTGGCGAGGTTTTTCATTCGGTTGAGGGAGCAAACGGGGAACTTGGATTTTACCTTGTAAGCGACGGGGGGAGGGCAGCTTACCGCCTGCATTTCCGCAGGCCGTGTTTCGTCTATTACCAGGCCTACCCTGAAATGATAAGGGGAGGCGTTCTGTCGGATGCAATATTGACAATGAGCAGCATGAATGTTATAGCGGGGGAGCTTGATGCTTAGCAGGTAGCGAGATAGCGAGAAGCGAGGTAGCGAAATAAATTAATTACATGAACATAGGAAATACGGATAACCATCATCTTTTTGTTCGGGAGAACAAAGTGGTTGCGTTCAGCGATGCTACGATGGAGAAGGTGAGCTCCCTCATCCGCAGGTATCCTGAAGGAAGGCAGAAATCGGCATTATTGCCGATCTTGCATATCGCGCAGGAAGAAATGGGTGGTTACCTTAGCGTGGATATAATGGATTACGTGGCTTCACTGCTGGGACTTAACCCTATGGAGGTTTACGAAGTGGCCACATTTTATTCAATGTTTTATCTTGAAAAAATGGGGAAATACGTTCTGGAAGTCTGCCATACAGGTCCATGTGCGATCTGCGGCGGAGAAGAAGTGTTACAGCATATCAAGGATTATCTTCAAATTGAAACAGGGGAAACAACGCCCGACGGAATGTTCACCTTGAAAGAGGTGGAATGCCTCGGTGCATGCGGAAGCGGTCCTTCAATGCAGGTCAACACTGAATTTTACGAACATATGACAAGCAAACAGGTTGAAAAAGTAATTGAAGACCTGCGGAATAAAATGGAAGAAGGACAATCAACAGGATGGGCAGAGCTATTCTCCTAGATAAGGTCAACATTCCCGGAATCCGTGCCTTTGATGTTTATAAGGCCAGCGGAGGCTACAGGACGGTCGGCAAGGGCCTTCTTGAGATGAGCCCTGCACAGGTTCAGCAGGAAGTCATCAAGTCGGGACTTCGCGGCCGGGGCGGAGCAGGGTTCCCTACAGGTCTGAAGTGGAGTTTCCTCGACAGGAAGTCCGACAGGCCGCGATACCTTGTCTGCAATGCCGATGAGAGCGAACCCGGGACTTTCAAAGACCGCTTTTTAATGGAGAAATTACCTCACCTGCTGATTGAAGGGCTTATACTTTCAAGTTATGCACTTGGGGTGAAGACCTGTTATATTTACATCAGGGGAGAGTTCAAGTATCTTGTAGGAATCCTGGAAACCGCCATCCGCGAAGCAAAACAAAATAAATACCTGGGCCAAAAAATACTCGGTACGGATTTTTCACTGGAAATTTATGTACATCCCGGCGCCGGGGCATACATCTGCGGGGAGGAAACTGCTTTGCTTGAATCACTTGAAGGCAAGCGCGGAAATCCCAGGATCAAGCCACCTTTCCCGGCTTACAAGGGATTATACGATTGTCCGACCGTTGTCAATAATGTCGAGACCCTGGCTACCGTTGCAAGCATCATTGATATGGGAGGTGAAGCCTATTCAAAAATCGGGATAGGGAAAAGCACAGGAACCAAACTGATTTCGGCCTGCGGGAATATCAACAGGCCCGGGGTATATGAAATCGAGCTGGGGGTCCCGGTTGAAGATTTTATTTATTCGGAAGAATACTGCGGGGGGATACGTAACGGCAGGATGCTGAAAGCCGTGATCCCCGGAGGTTCATCTGTACCAATTCTCCCGGCTAATCTGATCCTGAACACGGCTATGGGGCAGCCCAGGCTGATTTCCTATGAATCCCTTGCCGAAGGCGAGTTTGAGAGCGGAAGTATGCTTGGATCGGGAGGCTTTATAGTGTTTGACGAGGACCAATGCATTGTCAGGAACACCTGGAACCTTACCCGGTTTTACAGGCATGAGTCCTGCGGACAATGTTCACCCTGCCGCGAAGGGACGGGATGGATGGAAAAAGTGCTGTATCGCCTGGAGCATGGCAAAGGCAGGATGAGCGATATAGACCTTCTTGTGAGGGTTGCGAAAAATATTGAAGGGAATACGATATGCCCTCTCGGCGATGCAGCGGCCTGGCCAGTTGCGAGTGCCATAAGGCATTTTCGGGGGGAATTTGAAGAACATATAAAATGAATATCGAATAACGTTCGGCCATGCCGAAATGAGCACACAAATAAAATCAACAATTGGTGCGAATAATGTTGAATTTTGAATGGAAAAAATTGAATACTCGAATAACGAATGATGAATTTTGAATGAAGTAAAATGACCTGATGCTAAAAGTAACGATAGATAATATTCTGATAGAAGTTGAGGAAGGCACGACGATCCTCCAGGCGGCGCGCATGATAGGGGGCAAGGTCGTTCCTCCTGCGATGTGCTTTTACACCAAGCTGAAGGGTAGCGGGGGCAAATGCAGAAGCTGCCTTGTGAAAGTCGTCAAGGGTTCATCAAAGGATCCAAGGCCCGTTCCTAAGCTGGTAGCTTCTTGCAGCACACCGGTACAGGATGGGATGGTGGTTGAAAATAATCTTTCGGAGGAAGTGAAAACTGCACGGAAGGGAGTTGTTGAATTTCTTCTTATAAATCACCCTCTCGATTGCCCCGTTTGCGACCAGGCAGGGGAATGCGATCTCCAGGACCTGAGTTTCGGGTTCGGGATGGAAGATACCAATACGCTTGAACCCAGGAGGGAATACCCGGTGGTGGATATCGGCCCCCTGATCAAGTTGCATATGAACCGCTGCATCCATTGTTACCGCTGTGTGCTTGCAGCAGAACAGCTCACAAACAAACGGGCACACGGAATGCTTTACCGGGGTGATACCATGGAGATCAGCACCTTCATCCAAAACGCCATTGACAATGATTTCAGCGGAAATATGATCGATGTTTGCCCCGTTGGGGCGCTTACCGACAGGACCTTCCGTTTCAAGAGCAGGGTGTGGTTCCTGAATCCAATGAATGCCCACAGAGAATGCAGCAAATGCAGCGGGAAAGTCACGGCATGGATGTTCGGCAACGAGATCTACCGTATAACAGGCCGTAAGGACCAGTTCGGCGAAGTGGAGGAATTCATCTGCAATGAGTGCAGGTTTGAGAAGAAAGAAATAAATGACTGGGTGATCGAAGGGCCGCGAAAGGTCAAACGGCAATCGGTCATCAGCAGTAATCATTATGAAGAACTGAAAAAAGGGTCGATCATTCACCCTATTGAAGGTACAACAGAACCACAGGAATAATGGGCACTATGCTGATATTTAAAATCCTGCTTGCTTCAGCCGTATTGGTGATGAGCCTTGTCGTGGCTATGTATTCCACATTGATCGAACGTAAGATGGCCGGGTTCTTCCAGGACAGGTTCGGCCCCGACAGGGCAGGCCCCTGGGGAATGTTCCAGCCCCTGGCCGACGGCATCAAGCTTTTCTTCAAGGAAGAATTCATGCCAAATACTGCAGATAAATTCCTATATATTCTCGGCCCCTCGCTTACCATGTTCATTGCCTGCCTCACCAGCGCAGTGATCCCGTGGGGCCCCGATATTGTCATCAACGGACAAACCTACAGCCTGCAGATGGCCGATGTGAATATCGGCATACTCTACATCTTTGCCATCGTTTCCATAGGCGTTTACGGCATTATGATAGGCGGATGGGCTTCGAACAATAAATATGCGTTATTGGGCGCAATCCGCGCATCATCTCAAATGATCAGCTATGAACTGGCCATGAGCCTTTCGATCATCGCAATCGTGATGATGACAGGTTCGCTAAGCATGAGGGAAATCGTGAACCAGCAACAGGGCTTCCACTGGAATATCTGGTACCAGCCAATTGCATTCATGATCTTCCTCATCTGTGCTTTTGCAGAGACCAACCGTTCACCCTTTGACCTTCCCGAATGCGAGACAGAGCTGGTGGGCGGTTATCATACCGAATACAGCAGCATGAAACTGGGATTCTACCTGTTTTCGGAATATATCAACATGTTCATTTCGGGAGCGGTAATGGCTACTTTATTTATGGGCGGATATCATTTTCCTTTCATCGACAGGCTTGGTCTTTCCCCCAATGCATTTGCCTTTGTAAGCTTCCTGGTGTTATTTGCAAAGATCACGTTCTTCGGGTTCATCTTCATGTGGATCCGCTGGACCCTGCCCCGTTTCAGGTATGACCAGCTGATGAGGCTTGGCTGGAAAGGATTGATCCCGCTGGCGATATTGAATGTTCTGATAACCGGAGTTGTAATATTATTAAATAAATAAGGGCTGTGGCAGGATTTACAAAAAGGAGCAAGGTCGTTTCCAATAAAAAGATGTCTTTTTGGGAGAAGATCTACTTGCCTGCAATCCTGGGTGGGATGTGGATTACACTGGGCCATTTGTTCACAAAAAAGACCACCGTGCGTTACCCTGAAGTGCAACGGGAATTTTCTGAAATTTATCGGGGTAAACATGTTCTGAAAAGGGATGATGAGGGAAGAGAAAGATGCACGGCCTGCGGGCTATGCGCAGTTGCCTGCCCCGCCGAAGCGATCACCATGGTTGCGGCAGAACGCAAACCCGGGGAGGAGAATCTTTACAGGGAAGAAAAATATGCATCCACCTACGAGATCAATATGCTGAGGTGCATCTTCTGCGGGCTATGCGAAGAAGCCTGTCCCAAGGAAGCAATTTTCCTCACGAAAGAAATTGTCAAAGCCGGTTATGACAGGGATAAGTTCATCTATGGCAAAGATTTACTTGTAGAACCTGTCGATCCTTCAAAAAGGATAAATGTTAGCAAGCGGCAGACACCCGAAGTACTTGAGTTCAAAAAGGATAAAAACCAGAGGCATAATGTTCACTAGTTACATATTCTATATCCTTTCAATCATTGCACTTTACAGCGCCGTGATGATGCTTCTTTCAAAGAAGCCCATTCACAGCGTGCTTTACCTTACACTGACTTTTTTCGCCATCGGGGGGCACTATATACTCCTGAACGCCCAGTTCCTAGCTATTGTGCATATTATCGTATATGCCGGCGCCATCATGGTGCTTTTCCTTTTTACCGTGATGCTTCTGAATCTTAACAAGGACGAGCGATCCCCGAAGCCGGTCTGGGTAAAGGGAGCGGCTATCATTGCCGGAGTCATGCTGGGCATGGTGCTTATCGGGGTTTTAAGGGGGTATGACCTGCATGTCATGCAGCAGCCGGCAGGATCGCAGATAGGTCTTGTGAAGGAGCTTGGCCGAGTACTTTATAAAGACTATATGCTTCCTTTTGAGGTCTCGTCAATTCTGTTTCTGACAGCGATGGTTGGTGCGGTGCTGTTGGGGAAGAAAGAACAGATATAAGGGAAGAAAAAGAATACTCGAATACTCGAATAACGAATGATGAAATGAGAATGGATAAATAATGGGAATACTCGAATACTCGAATAACGAATGATGAAATGAGAATGGATAAATAATGGGAATACTCGAATAACGAATAATGAAATGAGAATGGATAAATAATGGGAATACTCGAATACTCGAATAACGAATAATGAAATGAGAATGGATAAATAATGGGAATACTCGAATACTCGAATAACGAATGATGAAATGAGAATGGATAAATAATGGGAATACTCGAATAACGAATAATGAAATGAGAATGGATAAATAATGGGAATACTCGAATACTCGAATAACGAATGATGAAATGAGAATGGATAAATAATGGGAATACTCGAATACTCGAATAACGAATAATGAATTAAAAATGGATAGGAAAGAAGGCATAGAAAAACTTGAAAAGCGATTAATCGATTTTTCTGTGATGATTTTAAATCTTACCGAACGTTTGCCTGAATCGAAAGCGGTCAGATATCTTGCTGATCAATTAATCAGATCAGGTACTTCTCCGGCATTAAATTACGGGGAGGCAAGAAGCGCTGAGTCTTCTGTGGATTTTATTCATAAAATGAAAGTCTGCCTCAAGGAACTCAGAGAAGCATATATAACATTACAAATCCTGCAAAAGAAAATTGGAATAAATAAAGAGATAGTAAGTTTGGAACAGTCTATTTCTGAATGCAATGAACTTATTTCAATCTTTGTGAAAAGCATTCAAACAGCTGAAGAAAACCGTAAAATCAAATCAGTTAAATAATTCGCAATTCATCATTCGTTATTCGAGTATTCGATTATTCAAATAAAATGAACGCACTGACTTCCATACCGATAAACCACTACCTCATCTTCTGCTCGATGCTGTTTTCGATCGGGGTGATTGGGGTTTTAATCAAGAGAAATGCCCTGGTGATCCTGATGTCGGTCGAACTGATGATCAATTCGGTGAACCTTCTTCTGGCGGCGTTTTCGGCTTATTCAAACGATCCGGCCGGACAGATCTTCGTGTTTTTCATCATGGTTGTAGCGGCGGCCGAGGTGGCGATCGGTCTTGCAATTTTTGTGCTGATTTATAAGACGACGCATTCTATTGACATAGATGTGCTGAACAAGTTAAAATGGTAAATGCAGGTAGCGAGAAGCGAGGTAGCGAAAACAGAGGTAGAGAAGTAGCAAATTTTTTTTAAAACAGAGATGAAGATACTCATAGCATTAATTCCTTTACTTCCTCTTCTCGGATTCATAATCCTGGGACTGGGTTATCGCAGCATTCCGAAGCGTGTTGCCGCTATCCTCGGTCCAGGGACTATTTTCGTTTCTTTTGTTCTTTCGCTGATTGTATTATTTAATTTTCGCTACCTCGCTACCTCGCTACCTCGCTATTTTGACTGGATCTCTCTCGGCCCCGTTTCCATCCCTTTCGAATTCCTGATCGATCCCCTGTCGATCCTGATGATGCTGATCATTACGGGTGTGGGATTTGTGATCCATGTATATTCCATCGGCTACATGTCGCATGATATGGGGTTCAACCGATTTTTTGCATACATGAACCTTTTCATTTTCTTCATGCTGATCCTGGTGATGAGCGCAAATTATGCTGTGATGTTCATAGGCTGGGAAGGTGTCGGCTTATGCTCCTACCTACTGATAGGATTCTGGTTCAAAAACCAGCAATTCAACAATGCTGCGAAGAAGGCATTTATCATGAACCGTATCGGCGACCTGGGATTCCTGCTGGGGATGTTCCTTATTTTCACTACTTTCAAGAGTTTCAGTTACCCTGTGGTTTTTGAACAGGCAAAAACAATGACACCGGGCAGCGGGACAATGGTGACCATTACACTGCTATTATTCGTTGGCGCTGTTGGCAAGAGCGCCCAGATCCCTTTATACACCTGGCTTCCCGATGCAATGGCAGGTCCCACCCCGGTTTCAGCATTAATACATGCTGCAACCATGGTAACGGCTGGCGTTTACATGGTGGCGCGTTCAGGTGTGTTATATGTACTTGCACCGGTCACCATGGAGATCATGGGAATCACTGCCCTGGCAACCATGCTGCTCGCGGCAACCATCGCCATTTTCCAGAACGATATAAAGAAAGTCCTTGCATATTCAACCATAAGCCAGCTTGGATATATGTTCCTTGCATTAAGTGTAGGCGCGTTCACCGGGGCCATGTTCCACCTTATGACCCATGCATTCTTCAAAGCCCTACTGTTCCTGGGGGCGGGAAGTGTGATCCATGCACTTGAAGGGGAACAGGATATCAGGAAAATGGGCGGACTGAAAAATGCACTTCCGAAAACATACTGGACCTTTCTCGTCGGAACATTGGCTATTTCAGGATTGCCGCCTCTCTCAGGATTTTTCTCCAAAGACGAGATCCTGGGCAATGTCTTCGGATCAAGCCTGCCGATCTGGGTGGTTGCTGTGGGAGTATCCATGATGACAGTATTCTATATGTTCCGCCTGCTCTTTCTTACGTTCGCAGGAAAAAATCGAGGTAGTCATCCGCAGACATTAAAAATACATGAATCGCCGGCTGTAATGACCATCCCGCTTATCATACTCGCCATCCTTGCATTCTTCGGGGGCTTCCTGAACATCCCGGAAATCATGGGAGGGAGCGGGATCCTTAAAGAATTCCTTGCACCTGTTTTTGCTGATGCAGTAAGACTTAACCAGCTACAACCGCATCATGTGGCGGCAAGACTGGAATGGTCGAATATGGTCATGGTTCTTTTACTGGTACTTCTGATGGTTTATGTCGCATACCAGAGATTCGTGATTCGCGACTCGCGAATCGTGAGCCGCAGTTATTTAATTCGTTTGATTGAGAATAAATTTTATGTGGATGAGGTTTATGATTACCTATTCGTAAGACCGGCATTGCGCATTTCGGATGCACTACATAAATTCGTCGAGGAGAGGTTCATCGACCGTATCGTAAACGGGACCGGTACCATGGTAGTGAGATTCAGCAATGGGATACGCTACCTGCAGACCGGGCATGTTGGGATGTACCTGTTTTTTATGATTATCGGGATACTTCTTATACTGTTTTTTAATATTATTCTCTGATGCTGACGTTTATACTGATATTCCTACCCCTCCTGGCGGCCATCGGACTTTTCTTCGTTAAGGAAGAAAAATGGGCCCGGAACATCGCGTTCGCCGTGGCATTGGTTGAACTTGGCATCAGCATTGCAGCCCTGGTCCAGTATTTCCTGTACTGCCATTGCCAGCTGCTTTTCCGGTTCAACTGGCTTGAGAATTATGGTATCAGCCTGAAGTTCGGGATTGACGGGCTAAGCATGCTAATGGTGCTCCTTACTTCCTTCCTTGTACCCATTATTATTTATTCGACTTACTGGCAGAAGATCGAAAGGCCGGGTTCGTTCTACAGCCTCATCATTCTTATGCAGGCAGGACTGGTGGGAGTTTTTACCGCATTCGACGGAATGGTGTTTTATATTTTCTGGGAATTAGCGCTGATCCCTGCGTATTTCATTGCCGGTTACTGGGGAGGGAAAGACAAGATCAGAATCACCTTTAAGTTTTTTGCCTATACTTTCAGCGGTAGCCTGCTGATGCTCGTTGCTATCATTTACATTTATTTCCGTACTCCGCTTCCTCATTCCTTTGACCATATCTGGTTTTATGCAAATACACTGAATCCCGGCGAACAGGTTTGGGTGTTCCTTGCATTTTTTATTGCCTTCGCGATAAAGACCCCGATCTTCCCATTCCATACATGGCAGCCTGATACTTATGTGACAGCGCCGTATCCAGGCAGCATGCTGCTAGGGGGACTGATGTCCAAAATGGGGCTGTTCGGGATGATCCGCTGGATGATACCGATAATTTATCCGGTACTTAGTTCGACCAACGGCCTGTTCATTATTTTGCCGGTGACAGGTATAGTTTATGCTTCGCTGATCGCAATACGTCAGGATGACCTGAAACGGCTTATTGCCTATTCTTCAATTGCCCATCTCGGGCTTGTTGCAGCAGGGATCATGGTATTGAATGCCCAGGCGATGCAGGGGGCCATGATACAGATGGTTTCGCACGGGATCAATATAGTGGGGCTTTTCATCATCATACAGTATATAGAGGCAAGGACAAAAACCACCAGCATTTCTGAACTGGGTGGCATTGCCAGCAAAGCTCCGCGCCTTGCTGCATTTTTCATGATCATCCTGCTTGGAAGCATTGCCCTGCCGCTCACCAACGGTTTTGTCGGCGAGTTCCTCATCCTGCTGGGCATGTTTAAATACAATATGGTTTTTGCGGCAGTGGCAGGCCTTACGATAATTTTCAGCGCAGTTTACATGCTGTGGATGTACCAGAGGGTGATGCTTGGGAATACGAATGCTGTTACGGAACAGGTCACAGATCTGAACTGGAAGGAAATGATTCCGCTCATTGCAATCGTGATCATGATTATCTGGATAGGTGTTTTCCCGGGGATGTTTATGAAAATGGCGGAGAATGGGGTGGGGCAGGTTATTGGAATAATAAGATGAATACTCGAATAACGAATAACGAATTATGAATTTTGAATTATCAACAAATCACTTATGGCTTATGGCTTAACTTATGAATAGCATAATATCATTATCGGTTGTAGGAGTTCTGGTACTTTTTCTGGGAATACTGAAGAAGAAGACCTGGCTGCTGCCTGTGATACTTGTAGGCTTGCTGGCTTCGCTGGTGATGACTGTGCTTCACTGGAACATGAACCGCGGGCTGTTCCACAACATGCTCATTATTGACAATGCGGGAGTAGCCTTCAGTTCGGTAATGATCTTTTCGACCTTCCTGATCTTCATGTTTGCCGCCCAGTATTACCGGAAGGTCGTACGTCCCCTCGACGATATTTACGCGATCATGATCTTTGCACTTGTTGGCGCGGTATTGATGAGTTACTTCGGGAACCTCATTATGCTGTTCATAGGAATAGAGACCCTTTCCATTGCTTTGTATGTGCTTGCAGGCAGCCATAAGGAAGCTATCACATCCAACGAAGCAACATTAAAGTATTTCCTGCTTGGTTCATTTCTTTCGGGCTTCCTTTTATTCGGGATAGCCCTGATCTATGGTTCCAGCGGCTCATTTGACTTGTACACCATACATTCCTGGGTGGTGGAACATGCAAAGGCAGGCCTCCCCCCCATGTTCAAAGCAGGGCTTTTCCTGCTGATCATCGGCCTGCTGTTCAAGATAGCCATCGCCCCCTTCCATTTCTGGGCGCCGGATGTTTATGAAGGAACTCCCACCCTCCTTACTGCATTCATGGCAACCGTAGTTAAAACAGCCAGTGTTTTCGCCATGTACCGTTTCTTTAGCATTACCTTCTTCGGCATCCACGGAGTATGGGAGATGACCATAGCCGTTTTGGCGGCAATCACTATTGTAATTGGGAATTTGACAGGCTTATATCAGCCAAACCTAAAGAGGATGCTTGCGTATTCAAGCATATCCCATTCCGGTTATATGATGCTTGCCATGGTTGCGTTTTCGGGCCTGACTGCAAACGCACTTCTGTTCTATTCAATCTCATATTCCATCGCCACCATCGCTGCCTTTGCAATTCTGATTCTGGTAAGGGAATCCATGGGAAATGATTATTTCGGTTCATTCAACGGCATCGCAAAGAAAAACCGTATTGAAGCTTTTACCCTTGCTGTAGCCATGTTATCTCTCACCGGTATTCCGCCACTGGCAGGCTTTATAGGAAAGTATTTCCTCTTTGCAGCGGCCATTGAACAGGGCTGGCTATGGCTTGTGATTGTTGCAATCGCAGGTTCGGCCGTCAGCGTGGGCTATTATTTCAAACCCATCATTGCCATGTATTTCAGGGAGGACAGCGGGATAACTCTCCAGGCCGGCCGGCCTTTCAAAGTCAGTATCATTGTTCTGACCCTTCTGACCTTACTGCTGGGGTTGCTGCCGTTCCTTATCAGCGGGCTGATTTAATCGCTCTCGTTTAATTTCCTGCCCTTCCGGGGAGGAACCCGGATCGAGGGCTTGCCAGGGGTTCAGACTATTTGATTTTCAATTAAACCTTCATGTTTCCTATCACTTTTTACTTTAAGCCGGATTAAGAGATTTATGTTGATTAATTTACTTGCTGAAATGCAACTAAAAAATAGTTGCTAAAAATACCATTTTATGTTACTTTTGTAAAAGAAGTTCCAATGAGTATTCAGGAAAAGCTGGTTCAAAAACTTCTGTCCGGACCAAAAAATTTTACTTATGACGAGATGGTCCGGTTGTTACGCGGATTTGGATATGCAGAGGGAGTAAGAGGAAAAACATCAGGCGCAGCAGTGGTGTTTTATAACAAAGAATTGAATGATAAAATCATGTTTCATAAACCACATCCGGGGAAAGAGCTTAAAAGCTATGTCCTTAACTTAATCATCGAAAAGTTAAGGGAAAATGAAATGATATAACAGGATTTCATGAAAAGAAAAGAAAAAAAACCAGTAAGGCATGGAACAACGAATATCCTCCTTTATAAAGGATATATAGGTTCTGTGAATTTTTCTTTGGATGACGAAATATTCTGGGGAAAGATAGAGCACATCAATGATCTGATCACGTTCGAATCAGATAATGCCCATGAATTGAAAGATGCTTTCGAGGGTGCAATTGACGAATACCTGGCATTTTGTGACGAAAAAAACATTCAACCCGAAAAACCATTCAAAGGCAGTTTTAACATCCGTCTTTCCGCTGAAGTTCATCGTCTTGCCTTTATAAAAGCCAAACAGGAAAGAATTTCATTAAATAAGTTCATTGAAACCACGCTGGCGAAAGAATTAACAACCTGATCCGCAAAATATCAGTAATCCCTGCCGGGATTGTAAATTTCCCGCCGGGCGGACTAATATAGCTTCTCCCTCAGTTCTTTGATCCTTTCATCGGTCACATAGTCGTCGTATTCCATGCGTTTGTCGATCATTCCCTTGGGGGAGATCTCGATGATGCGGTTGCAGACGGTCTGGATGAAGGCGTGGTCGTGGGACGACATCAGCAGGTTTCCCTTGAACTTCGTGAGGGTGTTGTTGAAGGCCTGTATTGACTCCAGGTCGAGGTGATTTGTGGGGGTGTCAAGGATCATGACGTTCGCATTTCGGATCATCATCCTGGCGATCATGCAACGGACTTTCTCTCCTCCTGAAAGGATGTTGGCTTTTTTATAGATCTCTTCGCCCGAAAAGAGCATCTTTCCAAGGTATCCGCGGAGGTAATTATCACTTGTATCTTTAGAAAACTGGGCGAGCCATTCCATCAGGTTCATATCGGTCTGGAACAGTTTTTCGTATTCCAGGGGAAGGTAGACTTTGGTGATGGTCTGACCCCATGTAAAAGTCCCTGTATCTGGAGGCTGATGGCCCTTGAGGATCTCGAAAAGGGCGGTCATGGCGCGGGGATCGCGTGAGAGGAAGATCACCTTGTCATCCTTCTGCATGGTGAAACTTACTTTTTTAAACAGCAGGGATCCATCCATTGTTTTACTGAGATCGTGAACCTCGAGGATGGTGTTTCCCGGTTCCCTGTCGGGGGTGAAAATGATGCCCGGGTATTTGCGGGTCGATGGCCGTATCTCCTCTATATTGAGTTTCTCTATCATCTTTTTACGGCTGGTGGTTTGCTTCGATTTCGAAGCGTTGGCACTGAATCGCCGTATGAACTCCTGCAGTTCCGCCTTGCGTTCCTCGGCTTTTTTATTCTGGGCAAGCTGCTGCCTCAGGGCCAGCTGGCTTGACTCGTACCAGAAGCTGTAATTCCCGGGGAACTGCTGAACCCTGCCGAAATCGATATCGACGATATGGGTGCAGATAGTATCGAGGAAATGCCGATCGTGGGAAACCACGAGCACCGTATTTTCAAAATTAGCGAGGTAGCCCTCAAGCCAGTTCACAGTATCAAGGTCAAGGTCGTTGGTAGGCTCGTCAAGCAGGAGGTTATCCGGTTTACCAAAGAGGGCCTGGGCCAGCAACACTTTTACCTTATCGCGGCCCTTGAGTTCCCTCATCAGTTTAGGATGCAGGTCCTCCTTGATGCCCAGACCGCTGAGCAGGCTGGCTGCATTGCTTTCTGCATTCCAGCCGTCCATGGCTGCAAATGCTTCTTCCAGTTCTGAAGCCCTGTGGCCATCCGCTTCCGTGAAATCGGTTTTGGCATACAGCAACTCCTTTTCGTGCATGATCTCCCAAAGCCGGGCATGTCCCATGAGCACTGTAGAGAGGACCGGGAAGGCATCAAATTCAGCGTGGTTTTGTTTCAAAACCGACAGTCGTTCGCCAGGCCCGAAAGTTACACTGCCCCTGGTATAATCCATCTCGCCATAGAGCAGTTTCAGAAAGGTGGATTTGCCGGCGCCGTTGGCCCCGATGATCCCGTAGCAGTTTCCGGGAGTGAACACCATGTTCACATCCTGGAACAGAATGCGTTTGCCGAACTGGATGCCCAGGTTTGAGACTGTGATCATTTCTTGTACTTTAATTATTAATAAAAGGATCCCCGCTGAACACCTTAAGGTAAATGGGGTTCATGGGTAATTTGCCCTGTGGTGCAAAAGCAACCCAGAGTTCGTAAGTATGCATGTCGAGAATGATCGATTGCAATGTTGGAACATGATCTGCCGAACGGAAGACAGCTCCCGAAGAGCGGGCATTTCCGTCGGTGGAAGGAAAGCCTGCTATCTTTTTCATTTCTTCAATGCCGATCTTCCCTTTTTTAAGTTCTTCTGAATATTGTGATTTCAGGCTGGCCCAGCGTTTGAGGTTGCTGGCGCTTTCAGGGTTTTCGACAAAGTTGCCAGGGAGTCGGTTATCGTTCACCGTAGCAAAGGTGTTCGGTATCCCCCATTCGGCACCCTGACGGACCTTTGATGAGGAGGTGCGAAGTCCGCGTGCCTTGCTGCCGATGTTATCCTCGAGAACCCCGGCAGCGTATTCATCCGCCAGGAAAATCAAATGATTGAATGTATAATCTTTATCCTTCATGAAATCAGCCAACCCTGCAATGGTTGAATCATGTTCAAGACCGTACCTCAGGTCGAAATGATAGGAGCGCTTGCCCTGTACCGGCGGATAAGCAGCACCGGTTTCACAGTCGAGAATGGCGCCGAATACATGATATTCGTTGAAGCCGCTGACAGGTGTAAGCTGGCCCAGGAAATTGACGAACACTACCGAATTGCTCCCGTTATGAATCAGGGTGACCGCATGGATCTTTGCCAGGCTGTTGTCTTTAAGGGCATACCAGTCGAGGTTCCTTCCCAAAATGGTCTTCCCTGTGGCAGAAGCCCCTGCAAAAGCTGCTGAAGCGGAACACTGAGTGGGACGAACCACATCGGCATAGAACTGCCAGACAAGGAATTCATTTCTTGAAAACACCCCGTCACCGGGCATATCCTTATCCGAAGGAAAGAGCGTTGCCATGCCTTCGATCTCGTCTCGGTATTCAGGCTGCATGGCCTGTTCCAAGGCAATGGCCCGGTTCTTAACCGTTTCAAAAGTCAGTCCTGCCTGTTTCAGAAGGTCAAACTGGTCCTTCATCATTTCGTCCATAACCTTAGCGTACTCAGGCATGGCCTTGATGATCTTTTCACCATACATCTTTCCCATATCCTTATGTGAAAGCCCCTTAAAATCTATGGTTACAAGAAAATAAGTTCCGTCGACTTTCTTTATCTCCACAGGGCAATCGTCTGATGCCTGGTGCAGGATCCCATGATGCGCCATGAGAATGAAAGGTGTGGTGTTCAGTTCGGGAACCTTTTTCAATGCAGCTTCCTGGGCCGGGGTGTCCATATTGAACATGTCGTTGAAATGCACGAACTTCCCGTTCTTGTATTCCACGTTATCACCCGTTGCGAGGTATTCATGGTTGAAGAGGTAGCAGCATGAACCGGGAGTATGGCCCGGTGTGTGGATTATCTGCACCCGGAGCCCTCCGATTAAAAGCGTGTCGCGGTCGCTGAGCAGGGTGTAAGGAGCGTATTTCCAGTGCAGGCGGAGGAAAAACATTTTGCCATTCTTCCCGTTGATCATCTGCTCCTCATCCTTATGCATATAAATTTTTGCATGTTTGAAAAGGCCCATGGCGCCGGTATGGTCCGAATCGGTATGAGTAAGAAGAACGGTCGTCACCTGCTCAGGCTGAATACCCAGTTTACCCATCTGGGCGAGAAAATTATCCCGGCCCACCCCGGCATCGACCATCACAAAACCCTGGCTGGTCTTGAAAAAATATGCATTCACGAATTTGTCTTTCACACAAAAGACCGAATCATTGATCTTCTGTGTTTCAGCGGGAGTCATATCCCTTGTACCATACCAGAACCTGAAACCAAAATATCCGGCCGCCAGGACCAGTATGCCGAGGAAAATAAGGAATCCATAGAGGATCCGTTTAACAGGTTTTTTCATTACCAGGGGTTTTGTAATTTGCATGCAAAGGTAACCCAAACCGGGTTTGAATACACGCAAACCGGCTGTATCTTGTTGATAAAAATCTTAGAAACAGGGAGTTGTTACAATCAGGAAAAAGAATTACAGGAACCTTTTGATCCTTGCTGCATGCGCTTCTTCCTCGGCGATGATCTTTTTGATCAGGGTCTTTGAATCGCTCTTCGCCTTGTTGTAAAGTTCTTTGTAGAACGCCACACTGTCAAGCTCGAATTTATAGGCAACTTCAAGAGCCTCTTTAGGCGTTTTCAGCGTTGCTGCAAGCTTTGCCCCTGCATCGGGTTTCCCGAAGATATGCTTGTCGGCAAGGTTCTGTATGTAAGCCGAAAAATTCTCATCCCCCTGTTCGTAATCTTCAGGTTCATAATTGTCGAAGATCTTCTGAAAAGTGGCGGTGTGCATGGTTTCCTGTTCAGCCAGGTCGATGAACAGGTTTTTGATGTCGGTAGATTCCCTGATCATTTCGGCAGCTGCAATGTAAAAAGCATAGCCGTTCTCTTCAATACGAACGGCGATTTCAACGATTTCTTTTCCTGAGTAATACATAATTCGGATTTTGGCAAGACAAACGTACAGGAATTTGATGAATTCCACAAGGGCGGAGCCGGTTTTTTGGTTAATTTTGCAGGCGGATAAGGGAGCTCCGTAACACTATCCTTACAGCCTCCATGCGCAAATTCAGACTTTAACTCCATGACAAAACATCCTACTTCAAGAGAATTCAGTTCAAGGGAGCTTGAAAAATACAGTTCGGCATTTACCCTGTCGGACATGGAAATTTTCATCTTCCCTGAACTTTTATATGCCCTGGTCTACGCCAATATCATGTCGCCGGAGATATGGAAATGGAGGGATGATCCATGGTTTGCCAGCATTGATAAAATGGGCCCCCTTAAAAAGATGCACAGGGTGAAGCAGTACATCATGGATCATTATGATTTCAACCTCGACCTCGAGACCTGGGGACTTACCGATAAGCAGACCGAGATCAGCCGTTTCAGTGATTTCATTGACATGGAAACCCTTTCAGGGTCCAACGCCTTGTTCGGATACGAAGGGGATAAATATTATTTCGACCTAGATATCCGCAAGCATTTCGGACTGGATAAATTCGATACCGAGATCATTCCATACTGGAAGACAGAGACCGTTGAAGCTATGAATGCCTTCAGGTTCAAGCCTGATCACAGCAATGGCGCAGGCGAATGCGTTTCACTGGCATGCCTCTATGTTGCAGCCCTGTTCATAGTGGCAAAGGTGCCGCTTGAAGATATTTTCATGATGGGAACCCCTCTCCATTCCCAGAATTTTATTCTCATAGACGAGGGAGTGATAACGAACAACCGACGCGTGGTTACCAAGTCGATGTGGTACAACGGGACTGAACTCTCGGCCCTGGCCCGGCGCGCTATGGAACACGAGCAGGTTACCATCGTTGCCCATCCCAGCGGGTATATCCATTCGGTATATCCTGAATCAACGATAGACCAGGCTGCGTATAAACGCTTCAGGGAGAAGCTGTCGAAATACCTGGAAACCCCTGTCAATTTTGAGATCTTCGTTAATTTCCTGAGGGATTACAGCCGTTACCAGAAGCTTTTCCAGATAGACTTTTTCTGCCAGGGGACGAACAAATTCATCAAGCTCGAAAGGGCTTTCGGCTATGAACACGGAAGCAAGAACCGCCTGGGCGATAAGACAGGTAAAAAGCTTCTCTGCGAGATGGATGAGGAGGAAATGAACCTAACTCAATATCCCGGGAGGCTCATCCTGACTTTCGAGGATGATATCTTCAAAACCAGGCCCTACCAGGAGTTTATCAACCTGCTTATGGAGAAGTACCCTGAATTGAAAGACCATGAAGACTTCATTACTGACCTTAAGAAGTTCGTACACCTTGTACCCCGAATTCCATCTGAAAACAAAACATTTTCGCTACCTCGCTACCTCGCTATTTCGCCATTTTCTTCAAGAGAAGAGATCATCTCAGCGATATCCTCCATGCGTTCCACGAACCCCTCAGCCGACCTTGCATTTTACGCCGGCAGGTTCATGGATTCCTGTGACTGGAAACCATTTTTTAAAGCCGCCTTTGAGCGCAACCCGGTGTCAATAGCTTATTTCAGGGACAGATCCTTCGAGGAGATCCATGCCGAACTGGAGAGCTGGCCCGGTGAATCCATTTATGAAGGCAGCCGCCTGGCGATGCCCGATGAAGTTGTGAACTACAAACGTGGCGATGGTGCCGAAAAAGCTGTCACATTTATGAATGTAATGAGGTCAAGACATTCGGGGGAAGTGCATATTCAAATTAACGGGACTTCGGTTAAAGTAAAAGGACAGCAGCTTTCTTTTGATTTTACTTCCGGCAAAGGGCTGAATTACGGCAGTTGACAGGCAGTGGGTTAATGGGATGAAAAAATTTCCTGCTCTACAGTCATTATAATTCAATTTTATATATCTTTAAAGGATAATTTCCGGATCATGAGACCCATGGTTGTGATCAGGATGGCGAGCCTTACGCTCTTATCCTTTGTCTTTACGGCCGCATCGGCCCTGAGCATTCCCGACAGCATCTTTTACCAGAGACTGTTTTATGTGTGCAAAGTATGGGGGCATGTAAAGTATTACCATACCGAGGTTGCAAAAGGAACGATCAACTGGGATAACGAACTTTTCAGTGCTATCTCGGGGGCGAATAATGCACCAACCCCTTCGGCTTTCAATGATTCCCTGATCAGGATGCTGGATCATGCCGGTCCTATGGCAACCAGTGCAGTTCCTTTGCCGGTGGTTCCCGACAGCCTGAACAACAACACCAACTTCTCCTGGCTGAACAGCCCCCTGCTGTCGGATTCGGTAAGAGCCAGGCTGGATACCATCAGGAAGAGGTTCAGGCCCCAGCTTAATTATTATGTCAGTAACGGATACCCGGGTTCTGATTGGCCCGATTTCAACAACGACAAGCAGTACTGGAAAGAAGGGGGCGCACTGCCGCAGGAAAAACGCCTTCTCGCCTTGTTCCGATTCTGGAATATGATCAACATTTTCTACCCGTATAAAAACCTGATCGATAATCCCTGGGATTCCGTTCTGTTCAATTTTATCCCCAAAATTGCTTCTGCGGATGATTCTTTGACGTATGTTCTCACCATGAGGGAAATGACAGCGCAGATAAACGATTCGCACGGGGCCTTTTCCAGTCCATTGTACAATTCCTGGAGGGGGCTTTATTATCCACCCTTCCTTGTGCGGTATATTGAAGATGAAATGGTGATCATCAAAGTCATCCCCGGGACCAGTACTGTGAAACCGGGAGATGTGCTTACGATGATCGACGGGGAGGATGTCCATTCCCTTCGCGAATCGCTTGCAAAATATGCCTATGGAAGTAATTCTGCTGCCCTGGCAAGGACACTGAGCAGCATCATCATGTGGGGCGACAGCGGCAATTTCCAGCTGCAGGTAAGGAACGGCGATGGTCTTCAAAACACAGTATTGAAAAGGAACAGCACCAATCTGACACAGCTGAACACCATCACAGGACCCATCTGGAAGGATACCATCATAGAAAGCAACTGCCAAATCGGGCTTGTTGACATGGGAAGACTTCAGCCTGAACAGGTCGACAGCATGTTCACCAGGCTGGACAGCACTGATGCCATTATCTTTGATATCAGGAATTATCCCAACGGGACCATTATGAACCTGGTGAACCATCTTTTTACCGATTCACTGGAGATTGGAAATCTCCTGTTTCCCGACATCAGGTATCCGGGGCGGCTTTACTGGTTTAAGCAGGGGATCGGCACAGGCACGCCAACCCCTTACCAGGGAAGGATCATGATATTGTTTGATGACCGAACCCAGAGCCAGGCCGAATACACCTGCATGGGGCTTTCAAAATTTCCGCGTTCAGCCAAAATCGGCAGTATGACCTCCGGCGCCGACGGGGGAGTGATCACGGTGTACCTGCCTGGTAACATACAGGCCAGTTTTACCATACAGGGAGTGTATAATATGGACTTCAGTAAAACCCAGAGGATCGGGATCATACCGGATTACCGGGTGAGTCCTACCATACAAGGGATCAGGGCCGGGAAGGATGAAGTATTGTCCTTTGCCATGAACTGTTCTTTGGGAATTGATCCTGGTCCCGAAATTGAAGACGAAATTGTTTTGTATCCGAATCCGGCAGAGGGGAAGATCAATTTTACCTGCCGCAACACTTCATTTTTAATGAAGGCTGATGTTTGGGTTACCGATATTTATGGAAGGATGGTGATGGGCAGTCAGAAAACAGGGACCGGACTTGATATCAGCAAACTCGGGACCGGTATATATATTATAGTAATGCAATCTGCAAACAAAATAATCTACAGGAAATTGATAAAAAAATAAACACATTTTAAACACGGAGACCAGGTGGTCATTTTACTTTAAAATTCACCATTATGAAAAAATTAGTCCCATTGATCCTTTTCCTTTTCCTCGTACAAGCCGGATCATCACAGTTTGTGACGAAGCCTCTTAATTACCCCAACGACGGGTATTATTATTTTCCTTTATGGATGTCGATTGCAGATGGGAATAGCCTGTGGATAGGCACTGTAAAGCAAGACCCTTCGGCAGGCTATAAGGCATATTCAGCCGCTGTTCACACCACCGACGGGGGCAATACATGGATATTCAACACCATCCCAATCCCGGGCTCACCACTGGCCCAGGCAGTAGGCGCAGTGAATGCCAGTGTTTGTTATTACGGATTTTCCGATAACGTAACTTACGGTGGCACGGTTTGGAGGACAACCGACGGAGGAAGCAGCTGGGCACTGAGGTCGACAACCCAGTTTGCCGGAGGATTCATCAATGCCATCTTTCCTTTCACGGCCGATACAGTGGTCGCTCTGGGTGACCCGAACGGGGGATATTTTGAAGTGCAGCTTTCGTATGATGGTGGGGCATCCTGGACCAGGGTAGCCCAGGCAAATATTCCTGCCAGTCTGAGCGGAGAATGGTGCATGCCGGATTTATATTCCAGGGTGGGTAATTCCATCTGGTTCAGCACCTCTAAAGGCCGGGTATTCAGATCCACCAACCGGGGGCTTACATGGACCGTAAGCGTAGTTGGCGGGTTAAGCCGGCTGGTGTACAATTGCTTCAGCGACGAGCTTAACGGGATAGCATTCTTACAGGAACCTGCTGCATATTACAGGACCACCGACGGCGGTGCAAACTGGTCGGCACAGCAAGCGTTTTTTCCAGGGTACATCCTGGGACATATGAGCAATGTGGGAGGCATCAACGGGGGCTATGTCATCTCAGCCAATGACACTTCAAACCAAGGGACTTTCGATATATTTTACTCCCATGACAACCTGAACACCATTGTGAAAATTGATACCGGGATAACCAATTCAGGGGGCAATATTTATTTCAGGGATGCAGTCACAGGCTGGCTCTCGGGAAGTTATATCCCTACGAATAATATTTACAAATTCAACGGCATACTGACCGGTGTGCAGGGTCAACAACATCCGGAGGAAATGATGTCGGTTAACCCGAATCCTGCAAACACGGAAGCCACCATTGTGTTTCCGGCTTCGGTCACCGGTAAAATGAAACAATTAAAACTGTTTGATCTCAGGGCTGCCGAATGCCGCAATTTAAGCCCTGACCCAGCCGCCAGCCAGGAGAGGCTTGATGTAAGAGGCCTGAGCCCCGGCCTGTATTTCCTGGAATTGTTTGCAGATGGGAAGATGGTTTCAGGCAGCAAGCTTACTGTGGTTCATTGAGGTTCAACGCCTGACTTCACAATTCTCAGCGAAATAATAAATGGGAGAACGCATAAGGAAATTGCAGATGAAATGGAGTTCTCTGAAGCTGCTGTGGAAAAACGATTTGCCAGGTTAAGGCAGAAGTATCAGGCCGGTAATTAAGTTCAGCTTAATCTGAAAATTTTGAAGCTTGCTTAAGGTAGCTTGAGTAATTCCTACGATCATGTGTAAAAACCCCTACATGTCTTCAAGGGAAAGACATTTGTACCCGACCGAGTAGCCGGGAAATTTCAGGATGAGGCCTGCAGCTTTTGATTGCAGGGCCTGTTTAACGAATTTTGTTTTGTTCCGTTTGACTTCTGCAAAAAGAAGCCTGCGGTCTTTTTCGTTGACGGCCACGATATCGATCTCGTTTTTGTTTCCTTTTTCCCAGTAGCGTCCTATTTCGGAGTATTCACCTTTCAGGGCCAGTTTTTCCCTGAAATATTTTTCAAGGAAGGGACCCGAAAACACGCTGAAGTCTCTTTCGGCAATTGATCTGACATAATCGAAATTCCCGATCTCAATAGCAGACCGGTTTTTATAGATGAAGCGGAACCAGAAAGCAAGGAAATTATCTTCGATCATGTACTTCTGTACCCTGCCCCCGGGTTTTGACAGGACAGGCCGGATGCTCTTTATGATCTGGTATTCTTTTTCAAGCCTTTCCAGGTATCCTCCTATATTTTTATCCAGAATCGATTCTATCTCCCCGCGCGATGTCCGGGAGGAGGCAATCAGTGAGAGTATTGAAAAATAGACCGAGTAATCCCTGCCGAATTCTTCGATCAACAGATTCTTTCCTTCATCCAGCAAAAGTGAATTTTCACGGAATATCTCCCTCAGCATCTGTTTGAGATTGTATCTATCCTTGTCTATAAAGATCTCCACATACCTTGCCACCCCCCCGGTTAGGGTATAAAACGCGAGCAGGTCTTCTGGTTTATATTGCAGGGGGACATCCGTTAATATTTGCCTGATAACCTCGACCGAAAAAGGCTTGAGGTATATCCTTTCATCAGCCCTGCCAAACAAAGGTTCCTTTGAGGTCTCAAAGATCTTTTTCATCAGGGAGTATATTGAACCGGTAAGCACCAGGTTCATTTTGCTTTTACTTTTATACCGGTCCCAGAGATCCTGCATTTCGCTGTAAACCGAAGGATTCACCCTGTTGAATTCCTGGAATTCATCTATCACCAGCGTAAATGGTTCAAAGCGGGCACGGTCGAGAAGGAATTCAAAAACCGTAGCAAAAGTTTTAAATTCGCCGGTAACAGGTATGTTGAGTTTTCTGCGGATTTCTTCGGTGAACTCACTGCAAAGAAGGGATTCTTCTTTACGGGCAATAAAAAAGTAGAGAAAAATTTTCTCGCCGAAAGCCTGCAGGACGAGGCTGGTTTTACCGGTCCTTCGCCTTCCGACGATAATAGTCATTTTTGATGATTTCTTTGCCCTTGTTTCGGTTTCCTGAAGAAGGGCCAGCTCATTTTTCCGATCAATAAACTGCATATTTGCTATCTTTGGAATATTCAACAAGTTGATCAATATGCAAATATACAACAATTATAGTAATACCGGTTACAGTAACCGAAATTGCTATAAAAATTCTTCTCCCCGGGGAATAGGTGAGTAGGATCAATTAAATTCCCGTAAAATCCAGGTATTTGTTATCAATTATTGGACAGTTCAAAAAGGAATTGTGGTTATCTTACCATAAGAAATTGCAATATAAAATTAATGAGCGACGATGATTTTCCCCACAAAGGTTCCCTTGTCGGAAGAGGTTTTAATAAAATACATGCCGTCCTGGAAGGGAGAAACACTGAATCGAAACGAGGTGGAATTCACCCTGTTGTCGGTATAAATGGTTTGTCCTAAATGATCCAATACAAGGACCGACTGGATCACGAAATTACTTTTTACGATCACCTGCTCAGCCGCGGGATTAGGATAAATGCTGATCCCGGCAGTTCCTGCTTCCTGAATACCGGTCCTTGAGACAGTGACCGTATCGCTGGCAGAAGACTCACAAAGAAAGTTATCTGTCACTCCGCTGTTCATCACGGCGGTGATATAATATTTGTAGACCCCGGTATAAGATATGAGTATGTCGGTGTAGCCGGGTTCAGGTACTGGAGAGTCGTTGATATGGTGGAAAGTTGATGGATTTCCCGTAGAATCGCTCCGCCAAATATTATATCCGGCAATGACCGAGCCGGCTACTTCTGCAACTTTTGGGGAATAAATACCATCATCCCTGCCCCCCGAATTCTTTTTCAACATGGGTGATGCCTTGTCGCAGCCTCCCGGGTTTACATTTGAATGAACAGTAACCGGTTTGAAAGATTCCCTGGTGGTTTCGACATATGCCTCGATGTTCCAGTTACCAGGGCAAAAGAACTCAGAATAAAGGCTTACCCATGATCCATGGTAAGTCATCATATTGCCATAGCCATTAACCTCAGGGCCATTATCGAGTCCCATGGGATACCCAAGAAAGTCCACATACAATCCTATCCAGAGGTCCTGTGACACATCGATGAATAACGGCTCTTCCAGATCGACAGTGTTCCACTGCCCATAGTGAACAAAAGGAACAGCCTGGTCGAAGATCATATCGGTTCCGGCAGCGCCCTGCCAGATGCGTGCTCTGAAGACACCAGCGGGCGCATAGGCAAAGAATTTGATTTTCGTTACCGCTCCCCCATCAAAGGCAGAAAGTTGTATCGGGGTCCAGCGGGCGGCAAGATTGCACTTGACTTCACAACCCCAGCCGAGGCCGGTGTAATTTGCCCCGTTATCCCAGTGGATCCACTGGGAAGATGGCCCGCGGGTGCCGCAATGAGGCGGATTCCATGACAGGCTGACCTGGGCGGTATTATACTCATAAGTCAGAGTGTCAGGAGGCAGGCAGATGGCATAAACGGAAATGTTATCAAGGTCCCATGAAAGGAGGTCCCCCGAATTTGCCCCGTGGGCTCGGAATCGTATGTTAAAGGACCTGCCTGATGCATTTGTTAATTCAAGATGGTTATGAGTCCAGGGGATGTCCGAAGCATTGGTAAATTCCCCGACGAGGTTCCAGGTTATCCCCGGGTTATATTCAACGGTCAGGAACTCTTCTCCTGTATTCCTGCTGCCCCGGAGCCTGAGATCAAAATCCAGGTAAACCTTCGCACAGGTGTATTCTCCCGGATTGATCGTCAGGGTTTCCAGAGTATCGGAATACCCGGTCCTTGAAGGTTGCCCCTGGAATTCCACAGAGGGAGCAGGGTTTCCTTCCGAAGAGGTTACTGTCCAGCTTCCTGCATGCTTCCAGCTGTTGAAATCAAATGTACCCTTGTCCCACGGTTCATTAAAGGGCCAGGAATAGCTTCCGTTGATGGTAAGGCTGACGGTTTCTGACGAAGCTGAATTTTCCCTGAGAGGAGGCACCTGGCTTACATCATAACAAGCCGTTACCGAATACCGGTATGTACCCTGATCAAGATCCCTGTCGTAATAATACAGCGTATCGGGATTTGCGATATATGCAAGGGGTATACCGTTTCGGTCAATGTTATACCCCAGCAAAGTAATGCCGGCCCCGGACCGGATCGGGTCGGAACCAGGAGCTGCTCCTTTCTTCTCCTCATCGCATTCAGGTTTGTTCCATGACAGCAGCACCGTATACCCGGTTTTTGTTCCCTGTAAATGTGCAGGAGAACACAGCCATTTTGAAATAAAGCCCTGAGAGCAGACCTTTTCCGATTCATCGTAGCCATATCTTGCCGTGATACAAACCGTATCAGCAGATCCGTAAGGTAAAAAGGAACCGGGCACAGTGCAGGCAGTATCATTGGTTGCCCCGGTACCGGAGCCGTTGAGGTAAAGGTAATAGCCATTGACGCAGGATGCTGGAACCCGGCCGGATGAGATGAGCTTTACATTATCGATATGCCAGGAAGTGATCCTGTATGCGTCAATGCCATGTGCGTGGAAGCGGATGAAAAATGACTTCGCGTTATATATGCCCAGGTCTATTGAATCTGTTTGCCAGGAAATATTGCCGGTATTGGAATAATGCCTGAGGTTTGTCCACGAGCCGGTCCCGTAAACCTGGATCTCGACATCCAGCTGCTCTGTTCCTGAATTTGCGTAATCCTGGAGACTAAGGTCATACTTCAATTTGAAATAGGAATTCCCGTCGCCATAGATGACAGGGCTGATCAGTGATGCTGAATAATTCACTGCCGACGTAAGCCAGGTAAACTCCGCATCAGGAGTCGGATTCCCGCTTTGGGATCCGATGGTCCAGTATGCGTTGGGGTTGGTCCATCCGTTGAGGGTAAAACCACTGCTGAAATCTTCATCGAGTAATGTGAGAGTCTGCATGGGTGGACTCCAGGAAAGTTGCAGTGATTTCTCATCAAGCACAGGATTTCCCGGCGGTATGATATATTTTGAAAGACCGGCATCAAAAGAGTGATCCACATCAAGGTACAGGATTGTGGTATTTGAATTGTACCCGGGGCGTGTTGCCTGAATGCTGTATTTTGCTTTCTGCACCCCGGTGAAATTCACTTTGTAATTTGTTCCTGTGTAACCCATATAGGAAAACAGGCCTTCATATGGAGGAAGTGATGTCATAACTACACGGGCTCCTTCAACATGCAACGGATTGCAAGAATAATATGCCAGAACCGATAAATTTACATTCCTGTTCTTTCCAAGCCAGTTTGAGAGAATCGACCGGGAGGTGATATTGCCGCTGTATTCAGCTTTTACGGCCCACATAAAACAGCTGTCGGGAAGGGAAGTCCAGGAGTTATCTGCCCCTAAATTAATTGAGGTGGTCCCCAGCTGCACCCAGTAGGATGCATTTAAACGGTCCTGGACCAGAAACCTGTATAAACGGTAACCGGTGAGAGAAAGAGGATGTTCGGGAGGGCCTCCCGGCCCGTTTATCACAGCACGCAGCATGAAATTACCGTTAGCCAGGACCCATGAACCTGAATTTTCCTTCTGCCATGATTTCAAATGACTGGTCGACATGTCCGCGGCCATATGGCATGCATTGGGCGGGGAGCCGGTTTGTTTCATGACCAGGTAAAAATCACCGCTGCCGAGGCTTACGCCTTCAAAGGTAAAAAAGTGCCATCCAAAAGCCGATGGCGTCATGGTCACCGAATGCCCGACAGGATTGCCTGGCGACCCTCCTGTTCCGCTGGCATCGTAGACCTGCATTGTGAATGGTGAAAGTACGGAAGGAGATGTACCAGAAGGATAACTGGATGACTCACCAATATCCACACTTCCGCCTACGATACCGACCGTGGACGCGGATACGGTGAATTTAACGGCATACATCCGGCCCGGATCATTGCTTACAAGAGAAGTGTCCTGTATGCCATCATCATCAAGCTGTTCATAATTGCCTGCAGGATTCTCCCAGTTCAGATCAACCCTCGATTGGGAATTGTTCAGAGCAGCGACGAAAGGCTGTGAAGGAACTCCGGCTTTCACATTCAGGCAGAAATTACGGGTGGTCAGGGAACCCTCCTGGATCTGTACGCCCGGGATTAGTGTATCAGCATATCCCTGCTTCTGAATGGTGATGGTATAGGTTCCCCCATGCGCCACACGGATGTAGTAAACACCCCCCTGTACTGAATAGCTTACTGCGGAATCTATTGACAGCCTTACTCCAGTAATAAGGTGGTTATTGGAGCAATCAGTGATCACACCGCTGAGGGCAGTGACCTGGGCTTTGGATTGAAGCGCAGAGCCCAATATTGCGATGAGTATGAAAATTTTTGCAAGTCCGTTCAGATTTTTCATGGGATATGATGTTCTTTTGTGACAACTCTCTTGCTTTAAATGCTGGCCGGCAATGAAAACTTCCTTCCGTAAACAAGGTTAGAGCAAATATAGTGAATCTTCTTATATTTTCAAAATATATATTTGCCTCGGCAGATCTCCGTCAGTAAATACAGTTTTGAAATGGCATCAATATTTTTCGAACACGTCCTTCAGTATATCACCAAGCAACAGGATTAAGTTGATTAATTCAGAATCACTTTCTCATTCGCTACACTCTGCTTATTATAAACAAGCCGGAAAAAGTACATTCCTTTTGGCCAATTTGATACGTCCATTTCAAGCTGAACCTGGTCCTTTGGAATATCTTTCTGAAACATCCTTTCTCCATTCAGATTATAAGCTTCAAGCGAGGTGAAATTCCATTGATGGTAAATCGTAGTTGCTTGGAAATTTGAAAGGCCACTATTTAACTCAAGATATTTCGGAAATTCAACAGTGATGTGATTTGAAGTCGGATTTGGAAAGACTTTTAAATGTGTTGATTCAGGATTGTTAAAAGGCTCTTGGATGTCAACAATAAGATCACAATTCGGGATGATTGTATCGGATACTATACCACTTGGACAAAGGCTGTCATATAGGTAAGGATGATTATAATTAGTATCATAAACAAGATTTGAATTCACTTTCCAAGCATAGATATGGCCAGAAGGTGCAAAGTCGGTTGTAACACTGAAATATTTATTATCAAATGACTTTGCGATAGCAGCAATGGTTGCATCATTATTTAAAAAAATAACACTTTGAAGTATGTTGCCGAGAGTATCGGTTTTTACCAGACCAACTGGTCCGTTAACATTGTCAGGTGCCCATGCAATGCCTAAAATCATAGTTGTATCGTCTTTTTTGACTATGGTATTAGCAATACCAAGATAGCAGTTTTGAACCAGATCAACACTGTAAGAGGTATCTCCGTTATGCAATATTTTAGTTAATGCAGGGTGGTCGTATCCAGATGTGTCACTATGCCTTGTTGCACTAAAATAATTATTGTTATTGCTTATTGATTGAAAGCCCTGGCCCCAAAAATATGTTCCTTTTCCATAAATGGTTTCCCATTGAGTAATTCCTACTGTGTCAGTTTTAATAAAATATGGTCGATAGGCTCCATAACCTGGAGGAATTCCGGGTCCGGGATAATAGCCCTCTCCAGTTAATAAGAATCCGTCAGAACTTACATAAATATCATATTCATCCTCATTGAAAAGTAATGTGTCGATTGGGGGATAAGAATAATGCCATAACAATTGTCCATTACTATTAAACCGAAATAGATTAACACGGTTTTTAAGGTTCAGATCATTATAATGACCAAGCAAAATATAACCCCCGTCAGGAGTTTGTCGTACGCATCCTCCTAAATCATTATCAATGGATGGTGTATAGAAAATTTTACACCACTCAAGTTCTGCACATGAGTTTAATTTCAGTATGAATGCATCATCATGATTTCCAAGTTGCATAGTGGTTCCGCCTATGACAAATCCATTATCTTGAGTCTGTTCAATATTTTCCGGATAAATTTTGTATTGACCACTACCTAGCTTTTTGTCCCAAAGTATATTCCCATTGATATCCGTTTTGATAATCCAACCTATTTTATAATTGGTTTTGGTCCCTAAAATTACATACCCTTTATCATAGGTTTGAATCACATAGTCAGCCCATGCGTTCATTCCGGTATATATTTTAGGCCAGTTTTGGGCGTTAACTAGCTCAGAAAGCATAAATAAAACTAGTATTAACCCCAACAACCTTCTCATTATTTCATTGAATTATCAATATTTTCCCAGAATCGACGATTTTTCCATTTGTTATCATTGAACAAATTAACCTATCAGACCAACTCTCTTTTTTCTTCGCCATGAAATGGCGGTAATAAGTAAACAGCATTTGCAACACAAAGAGTGTAGATATACTCTAACTGCAGAATATATATATTGCTATACTGTAAGATGTTACTTGAAGAATTCCAATCTCTGAGGTCATCGAACTCATACCGACGACTGAAATATTGCTGAGAGTATCCCGGATCAATAAGACACAGGATATAGATCAGCAATATTATTTACGTTTTCATTAGAATTATTCCGGAAATTCAAAAGGAATACCTTCAGAATTATCTTGACACGATCAATTTAGCACTCAGAATTAATTGCTAATCCTGCTTTTTCAACTCAATGAGTTCAAGAACAGGTTTGAAATAGGGTTCTACTTTCTCTTTGTCAAAATCGAATAAATCATCATAATCCCCTTTTTGCCTCCATGTGAAAAGCTGTGAATAGATTTTGCCGTATTCTTTCGGAATTTTATTGGATTTAATGAAAAACTCTGTAAAATTTGACTTTGCCCCGTTATGTGTTGTAGGTTTTAAATCCTCAGTCAGGAGGATTGCCATTACAGCGTAGTAAGCTGCATAATAAAGTCTGTTGATTGTTGAATTCCACCTATTCTTTTCAGCAAGGATCCGGGCATCCTCAAATGTCGCTTTTGCTCTCTGCAATCGATAAGTTACCAGGTCGGCTTTTGTCCCTTTCATTTGATCCTTATTCCTTCTTTTTGAATATTTTCAAATAGCGGAGTGATAGAATGTTTTTTAAACCAATCAGTTTTTGAGAAAATTAATGGTGAGATGACGGCCCCTGTTTCAATTTCCAGGTTATAGAATTCATCCATGAAACTTGTCTCAAAACCAAAAGATATATTCTTTGTATTCAATAAAATCAAAATATCCCAATCAGATAACTTCTTTGCATCTTGTCTTGCTCTCGACCCATATAAATATAATTCAGAGTCAGGTGCTTTCTTGTTAACCAGCTCAATAATCTTTTTGATAATTATTTTTTCCTCTGTGCCCATTTAACAAAGATACATTTTATTCCCGGAATTTACCTTTAAATGATTGAAAACTCGGCAAGTGTATTTTACATTTAGACGCCTAAATGTAAAATACACTTGCAATTTATCCGAATTCGGGAATTATAACCCTAACTGGTTCAGCAGGAATTCGAAATCCACAACAGAATTATCAATCCTTTGTTTAGTTGCCTGGCCTGATCCATGCCCCACGTTGTAGTCGATATATAGCATCACAGGATTGATCTGACCCGGATTATTCTGCAGGGCTGCCGTGAATTTCTTTGCATGCAGGGGATCAACCCGGCTGTCGTTGGCGCCTGTGCGTATCAGCATTGTTGGGTGGTTCACACCCTGGCGGATATGCTGGTAAGGCGAGTACTGCAGCAGGTTGCGGAAATCGGCTTCATTGTCGGAGGTTCCATATTCTGGAATCCAGTACCTTGCGATCAGGAATTTCTGGTACCGGATCATGTCGATCAGGGGCACGGCGCAAAGTATAGCCTTGTACAGGTCGGGACGCTGGGTCGCTATTGCTCCCATCAGCAATCCCCCGTTGCTTCCGCCCCAGGCCACGAGGCGGTTCGATGTGGTATACTTTTCACGGACCAGCCATTCGGCACAGGCGTTGAAGTCGTCGAAGCAGTTTTGTTTTTTGAACAACATGCCGTTCTGATGCCAGGATTCCCCGTATTCATCGCCTCCGCGTATCCCGGGTTCAACCACCACCACGCCACGATTGATCAATGGAGCATATCCCCCGTAATATCCGGGTTTAATACCATAGAGGAAACCGCCGTAACCTGTAACAAGAACCGGGTTAGTGCCGTCGAGCTTCATGTCCTTGCGATGGACCACCAAAACTGGGATGCGGGTGCTGTCTTTGGAAGTGTAGAATTTTATTTCTCCCGTGACGTTAGACATATCGACCGGGATTTTCTGCTCGTAATACAGTCTCCATTTGAAATCCTTTGGAGAAGCGATATAGGTTTTACCCGGTGAAGTGAATGTACTCAGCGAAACATATACTGAATCCTCGTCACGGTCATAGACGAATGAAGAAACATCTCCGAGTTCGGGAAGGCTCACCGGCCCTATCTTTTTCCCGTCGGGATCAAGAAGCGTAAGCCTGCTCTGTATGTCTTTTTTATCCTGCAACACAAACCGCCCGTCTTTCAATACTTCCACATTTTCGATCACTGTTTCACCTTCCGGGATCAGGACTTTCCAGTCTTTATATTCGGGCTTGCTTTTGTCGGCAACCATGAAACGCTTATTCGGCGCATTGTCATTGGTAAGGATGTAAAACTTATCCCCGATCGCAGATGGGTAAGCCTGGAATTTTTTGCTTGCATAGATCAGCAGGCCTTTTTCTTCGGTCCCGGTTTTCTTCATCCACACCGAATCGGAATAAAAATCACTGTTACCGAAAAAGGTCACGTCGCTGTATTTGTTATCATAGATGAACCAGGAATTCTGTGCGTCATTGGTCGAACCCAGGAATTTCATTTTATCTGCGGGATCTCCCACTTTCCAGAGCCAGGTTTTCAGAGGGCGCTGAAGTTTCACGTCTTCGGGGCTGCGCAAGGTTACATACATATGCTGCTGGTCTTTGGTCCACTGAATACCAAAGGTATTCTGAAGAGGAGGGAAAAGCTGCTTCCCGGTTTTGGTATCTATGAAGTAGGTTATGCCGATCTCCGATCCGCTTTGTTGTACATTCACGGCAGCTCTTTCACCGTCGTAGGTATATTCCACACCCGAGGTTGAAGTCTTACCTGAAGTGTCAATTTTAACTGGATCCCAGATCAGGACTTTTTTTCCGCCCAGCATGGTGTAAAGGGAATACTGCTTGTCGCCTTTCTTTTTAATGGTCTGGAATATGCGTTTCCCTTCCTTATCGAGGGCGCTTTCATAATCCCTGTCAACGTAAGCCGTGATCTCTTCACGAAGCCCCGGATGATCTTTCTGGGTGGCTTTCATGTACGATACGGTATAATCATGCTGGGCTTTTGTCCAGTCAATGACTTTGGGGTCGGTCTTATCTTCCAGCCAGCGGTACTGGTCGGTGAGGAAGTAACCATGCAAAGTGTCGGTCACCGGCTTTTTCTCTGTTAAAGGAGGATGAAAGGGCAGCTGGCAGATTGCCGACAAAGGCAATGCCAAAACAAGGGAGGAAATCAATGTTTTCATTACCCTTGCAGCACGCAGACGAGAGTTTGCCTGGGTTTTCAAATTATATGGCCTGTTAAAGGCTTCCTGTGAAACTTTAAAATATTCCGAAAGAATCCGGATATTATTCTTTGACAAGCCTTTTTTATAGTTTAGGATATCCGAAACCAAGCCTTTGCTAACTCCTAAAATTTCGACCAGATCCTTTGCCTGAAGGTTATGGTCATTCATCAAATAATGGAGCAACCCAACAGGATTAAGTTTAGGGTATGTTGAATGTTCAGCATCCCATTTTTCAATTAATACAGTGAGCAATTCAATTTCATCCATTGCATCTTTACCTGAATTTTTATCTCCCAGCAAACCCTCCAGAACTTCGCAATACAGATCATATTGTGTTCCGGATTTGATAATGGTGTATTTCAAAGTTTCCATATTAAAAAAATTAGTATAAATTAACAGTATATTGTTCCCGATTATGGCAGAGTTCATCATATTCTGAATGTATGCCTATCCAGCAAACAAACAGGTGAACCTGATTGAAACCAAAATAATATTTGCAAATCAAACGGTAATCATTGCCTCCAATATTAAAAACCACCCTGTTACTCCCTTTCCCAATCAGATCAGCCGATCCGAAAGTTTGCTGAATATCATTAGGTATAACCCAATCGGTATATTTAACAACGGCTAGCCAATTCTCAAAAGGACTCTTACCGGATGCATGAACAGCAGTATAATCCTTTATGGTCTTCTCTTTTATTACATGCACATTCATGCAAAGGTACATTAATTTTTATTAAAGTTCACAAAAAGTGAACTTGTTTTATGAAATATTTCGCTACCTCGCTACCTATTCTATTGTGACTATCCCCACCGGCTTCGCATCTATCCATGCTCCCCTTGTGAAATCGGGCACTTCCACCGAGTTGCCGCGATTATTTACCGAGATGTTGCTGAGTTCGACTATGGATGACCAGGTGGCTGCGTCATACACATCCTGGTCGAGGGGCAGGCCTTTGCGAAGGCAGTAACTAAGGCGGGAATCCATGATAAAATCCATGCCCCCGTGGCCGCCCACTTCCTTTGCCTTCTTGCCTATGGCTGTTGCAAGCGGGTGCTCGTATTGTTTCATAAGTTTCTGGTAATCTTCATCCTTAAGCCATTCATGGGCTTTGGGTTCCAGGGCAATCTGTTCAAGAGGATATTTCCTTGCCATGCCTTTTGTGCCGACGACCATATGGATGCGGCTGTAGGGGCGCGGACTGGTTGTATCATGCTGGACCATCATTGTTTTTCCTTTAAGTGTGCGGATGACGGTCGTGTTCATATCGCCGAGCAGATAGGTCTGGCGAGCCTCCGGGCTGTCGGGTCCTAATTTTTCCTTTGCGTACAGGCTCATGCCCACCTGGTTTGTCGACATGCTGTTGAGGTAATCCATACGGTCGCCCCGGTTGATGCAGAGGATCTGGGCAACGGGGCCGAGGCCATGAGTGGGATAAGGGTTCCCGTTATGATCACGGCTGAATTTCAGTCTCCACATGCCTGTATAGCCTTTTTCCTTGTCGAACTTCAGCCAGCGCAGTTCATGGATGTATGCGCCTTCGGCATGCATGATCTCGCCGAAAACACCTTGCCGGGCCATGTTGAGGGTGTTAAGTTCAAAAAAGTCATAACAGCAATTCTCTAACATCATGCAATGCCTCTGTGTTTCCTCGGCTGTATTTACCAGTTCCCAGCATTCTTCGAGCGAAGTGGCAGCGGGGACTTCGGTGGCTGCATGCTTGCCCTGCTTCATGGCATAAACCGAGACCGGGGTATGCCAGAGCCATGGAGTGCAGCTGTATACCAGATCGACATCATCCCGTTTGCAGAGGTTCATCCAGTCCTCATCGCCATTGGAATAACCCACAGGTTCTTTCTTTCCCGCATCGGTCACCACTTTCTTTCCCTGGGCCACCCGTTCAGGGATTACATCACAGATTGCAGTCACCTCAATGCCATCCACATACATTAATCTGCTAAGAGTATCCATTCCCCGCATGCCAAGCCCGACCAGGCCAATGCGGACTTTTGTCATGGGCTCGCAGGCAAACCCCATGACACTCTTCCCTTTTCTTTCGGGAGAAGGCAGCCGGATGGAATTCGGGCTGGAAGCAAAGCTGCTAAAATCGGCAAGTGAGGCCGCTGCAATCCCTGCAGCTGCAGTTCTTAGGAAATTACGGCGGTTGGTTTTCATGATAAGGGTAAGTTTATTCCAATGTTCAAAGATAAATGGTTCACCGAAATTAAGGATCATCAGGAAATATTTTAACTTTACTACAGATTACCGTTTAAAAGAAAGAAAAAACATTTGGGTTATGAGCGAAAATTATACTGTTTCCAGGCATATTCTTGCCCGGTTTGAAGAGATCGGCATCAGGCATATTTTCGGAGTTCCGGGGGATTATGTGCTGGACTTTTGTGATGATATCATTGCCAGCCCCATCAAATGGGTAGGCACCTGCAATGAGCTGAATGCCGGCTATGCCATTGACGGGTATGCCCGCATGAACGGGATAGGCGCCGCAGTCGTGACGTACGGAGTGGGGGGGATGAGCATTATGAACGCAGTGGCAGGAGCTTTTGCCGAGCAGATCCCCATCATCGTGATCAGCGGGGCGCCGCCAGCAAGGCGCCGGGAAGCCGGGGCCATGGTGCATCACCTGGTTTCGAATTATTACCTGCAGCTGGAGATGTTCAGGAAGATCACCTGCGATTCGGCCATCCTTACCGATCCCGACAAGGCCCCGGCTGAGATCGACCGGGTGATCAGGAATTGTATGGAGCAGAAGCTTCCGGGTTACCTGGAGCTTCCGGCAGACATCGTTCATGCAATATGCCGCAGGCCTGAAGAATTCCTCAAGGGAGTTCCGGCCGTTTCAAACCCCGAGAACCTGGCCGAATGCATATCCGAGGCCGCTGCAATGTTCAATAAAGCAGAACATCCGGTGATACTGGCCGGGATAGAACTTCTGAGGTACGGACTCGGAGCCGAAGCGCTCAAACTGGTCGAGGCATCGGAAGTGCCTTTTGCGACCATGCTCGGCAGCAAATCGGTTTTGCCCGAGCTTCATCCCCAGTTTCTCGGCATGTATCACGGGGGATGGAGCAGGGAACCTGTGAAGCTGCAGGTCGAGGGCTCCGACTGCCTGCTGTCGCTGGGAGTGTGGATCACCGACCTCGATACCGGATTGTTCAGCATGAATTTCGATAACCGGAGGATGATCAATGCAGGGGGCGGAAGAGTGCGCATAGGCAATCATTTTTACGAGCAGGTGCAGCTTGGCGATTTTATCAGCGGGCTGATGAAAGAGATCCAGCCCCGTTCCTACCTGGTCTCCCATCCGGCAGAAGCTATTCATGCGAAAATCCCCTTTGTTCCGGGAAATACAGATACACTCACCGCCAAGCGGCTTTATGAATGCCTGAATTTTTATCTCAATGACCAGATGATACTGTTGGCCGAACCGGGTGATGCATTTTGTGCCGCGCCGGCATTCCATATTGAAGAAGCCGAGAATTTCATAGTCCAGAGCTATTACTGTTCCATAGGTTTCTGCACACCGGCCGCATTAGGCGTAGCTCTGGCAAGGCCCGGAAGACGACCCGTGGTGCTTTCGGGCGACGGGGCTTTCCAGATGACAGCCCAGGAAGTTTCCACCCTCGTGAGGGAAGGCTGCCCAGCCATCATTGTCATCATCAATAACGACGGGTACCTCATCGAACGAATGCTTCACCAGGATGGATACTACAACGACATCCAGATGTGGCATTATTCGGAGCTTCCCGGGATCTTTGACCGCAAAGGCCAAAGCATGGGATTCAGGGTCACCACCGAAGCACAATTGAATGAAGCCCTGAAAACCGCGGTAACCGAAAAAGACAAAGTCGTGTTGATCGAAGCCTGCATTCCGGGCCGTGACTGTTCGACCGGGCTGGAACGTTTAGGCAAATCGTTCAGGGAAGCGCAGCAGAAGAAATAAGGCCCTGCAACCTGAATCCCCGGCCTGTCCTTCTCCTTATGGATTAACGATTTTTCCTACCTTTGCAGCCCAAATTATGAAAAATGGCCAGCAACGAAGAACTGTTTAAAAAAATCATCTCCCATGCCAAGGAATACGGTTTTGTGTTTCAGTCAAGCGAATTATATGACGGCTTAAGCGCTGTATATGATTACGGCCCATTCGGGGTTGAACTGAAGAACAATATCCGTGAATACTGGTGGAAGTCCATGGTGCAATACCGTGAAAATATTGTGGGGATAGATGCAGCCATTTTCATGCATCCCACAGTTTGGAAAGCTTCGGGACATGTGGATGCTTTCAATGATCCCTTGATCGATAACAAGGATTCCAAAAAACGTTACCGTGCGGATGTGCTGATCGAGGATAATATCCAGAAGATAGAAGACAAGGTCAATAAGGAAGTCGAAAAGGCAAGAAGCAGGTTTGGAGAGACCTTTGACGAGAAGATGTTCAGGGAGACCAACCCAAGGGTAAAGGAAAACCTTGACAAGATCGAAGCCATAAAAAACCGTTTCTACCCTGCCCTTGACCGCAATGATCTTGCCGATGTAAAAACGCTGATCGAAGAACTTGGTATCGTTTGCCCGATCTCCGGGACGAGGAACTGGACCGAAGTAAGGCAGTTCAACCTGATGTTCTCAACCCAGATGGGATCGGTGAACGAAGATGCCAACGAGATCTACCTCCGCCCAGAAACCGCCCAGGGGATCTTCGTCAACTTCCTGAATGTGCAGAAGACTGCCCGAATGAAGATCCCTTTCGGGATCGCCCAGACAGGCAAGGCTTTCCGCAATGAGATCGTTGCAAGGCAGTTCCTTTTCCGCATGAGGGAATTCGAACAGATGGAAATGCAGTTTTTCGTCAGGCCCGGCGAAGAGCTTAAATGGTATGAATACTGGAAGGAAGAACGACTGAAATGGCATCTTTCACTGGGTATGCCTGCAAGCAAATACCGTTTCCACAACCATGAGAAGCTGGCACATTATGCCAATGCCGCAGCCGATATTGAATTTGAATTTCCAATCGGTTTCAAGGAAATCGAAGGCATTCACAGCCGTACCGATTTCGACCTTAACGCTCACCAGAAGTTCTCGGGAAAGAAGATACAGTATTTCGATACCGAACTGAACGAAGGATATGTGCCTTACGTGGTTGAAACATCCATTGGCCTTGACCGTACTTTCCTGGCTGTACTAAGCCATGCATACCGCGAGGAAAAACTCGAGGATGGTTCAGAACGCGTGGTGCTTGGGATCCCTGCAAAACTAGCACCCATCAAAGTAGCTGTTCTTCCGCTTATCAAGAAGGACGGGCTTCCCGAAAAGGCCCGTGAGATCATGGACAAGCTGATGTATGACCACCGTTGCTTCCACGAAGAGAAAGACACCATCGGCCGGCGTTACCGCCGCATGGATGCGCTGGGAACCCCATTCTGTATCACCATAGACCACCAGACCCTGCAGGACAATACCGTCACCATCCGTGACAGGGATACGATGCTGCAGGAGAGAATTGGGATGGGTGACATTTCCGCAGTAGTTTCCCATAAGGTAGCGAGGTAGCGAGAAGCGAGGTAGCGAAAAATCAAATAGCGAAAAATATTTTTAAAAAAACTTGACTTTGGATGTTAGAAATATCTAACTTTATGTTAGAAATATTTAACAATGTCAGGTATGAAAAAATATATTGTTCTTCCATGGATTTCAGCATTTTTATTATTTAACGGATTTTCGATGCTGTCCAGCCCGGCAGTTAAATCTTCATGGTTTGACCTTGTGGAAAGCATTTTTATGATTATCGTGGGACTTTTCGGCCTTTACCAGGGTGTATCAGCTGCCTGGTCGATATGGAAGGGAGATCCCATAAAAGATGAGCTTACAAGGAAAATATTCAGGAGAGCCGCTTCCGTCTCATTTCGTATCTCGATCTGGTGCTGGATAGTTCTGATGATAGCCGACAGGCACCTGAGCAAACCTCATGCAAACATTTTAGAGACGGGAATACTGATGATGTTTGGGGTTTATATCATATCCATAATGGTGATCAAGATCAGGGGACTGAGAGATGAATAACCGGATAAGGGAACTTCGCCTCAGGCTCGACATCACCCAGGACGAACTGGCAAAGGAAGTCGGTGTAAGGAGGGAAACCATTGTCTTTCTTGAAAAAAACAAATACAATCCCTCGCTTAGGCTGGCATATGATATTTCAAGTGTTTTCGGTATGACGATCGAGGAAGTTTTTATCTTTGATGAACCTGAAACATCATGACGGCCGGATGAAGAAATTTTTGAAAATATTCATGATCAGCCTGGGCGGGATTTTTACCCTTATCATAGTCCTGGCATTTACCCCAGGGCCTTTCTGGACATGGTACGATCTCAGTGTTTCCAAAGCAGGGGTGAACCGTCCGCCTGATTATATTATTGTGCTGGGCGGAGGAGGGATGCCGAGCGAATCCGGCCTGATGCGCAGCTGGTATGCCGCAAAAACCGCCAATTATTTTTCCCATGCCAGAGTCATCATCGCCCTCCCCGGAAACTCCCGCGACAGCCTTAGTTCCATCAACCGCATGAAGAAGGAACTCGTTATCCGTGGAATTGAGCCCGCACGCATAATACTCGAAGATTCCGGCACAAACACGAGGGCCGAAGCGCTGAATATTTTAAAAATAATTTCGAATCACGAGTTACGATTTACGAATGATAAATTAATTCAAAATTCAAAATTCGTTACTCGAGTATTCGATTATTCAATTCTTATCGTCACATCGCCGGAGCATCTGCGACGCGCGGTCCTTACATTTAAAAAGGCTGGTTTTTTGAAGGTGGATGGCGTTCCGGCGTTTGAGGAAGCGATTGAATCTGACCTGTCATTCAGCGGCCGCAGGCTCGGGGGCCGTCGCTGGGTACCGGATATCGGCAATAACATTACCCTCCGCTACCAGTTCTGGACTCAACTGCATTACGAGGAGCTGATCCTGCGCGAAGTCTTTGCCCTGGGGTATTACTGGATACAAGGCTGGATCTGAGCAATCCTGAAACCTTGGAGCGGGGGAGTTTTCCATTCCGAAGTCTCAGGAACTATTGCGGGGTCCCCACCCGGCGAAGCATCCGTAAAGCCAGGCGGAGAAGTGAGGTAAGGCAACATCTCTTAATACATGTGAAGAATTGATATAATACCGAACGGCTTGCCTGGCTTAGGAGGCGAGCCGATGGTGGGTCGCAATAGTTCTGTAACTGAGGAAGGAAAACTCCCGGCAGAATAGCTTCAGGATCGCTTCCAGATCTTTTCAATTTCTTCGAGCGTGCGGCCTTTGGTTTCGGGGACGAGTTTCCAAACGAAGAGGGCTGCCATGAACCCCATGAGGCCGTAAATCCAGTAGGAAAACCCATGATTGAAGAGGCCGGTTAGCCAGGAGTTATCGTTGAGGATGGGGAAGGTCCATGAAATAAGCAGGTTTGCTATCCATTGAGCCGACACGGCTATGGACATGGCGCCACGCACTGAATTCGGGAAGATCTCCGAAAGCAGGACCCAGGTCACCGGGCCCCAGCTCATGGCAAACCCCGCAGTATAGGTGAGCATGAATACCAGGGCAAGCATTCCGGGTTGTCCGAGGTAAAAGGAAAACCCGAGGCAGGTCATGCTTAAACCCATGCATAAAGCGCCGAGGATCATCAGTGGCTTGCGGCCGAACCGGTCCACCGACAGTATTGCAACTAAAGTAAACAGCAGGTTGATGGCGCCTACAATGATGGTCTGCAGCAGGGATGAATCGGTGCTTGCTCCCATATTCCTGAATATGTTGCCGGCATAATACAGCACGACGTTGATCCCAACGAACTGCTGGAAGACCGAAAGCATGATCCCGATAAAGATCACGAAGAATCCATACGAAAGCCATGGAGCCCTGGATTCATGAAGGGTTTCACGGATCTCTTCAAGTATCCTTGCTGCGTCGCCTTCACCTGAAATCTTTTTAAGTACATTAAGAGCTTTGGCATCCCTGCCTTTCATCACCAGGAACCTGGGGGTTTCGGGCACAAAGAACAACAGGAAAAGGAAAACACCCGAAGGGATCAGCCCTGAAAAGAACATCCATCTCCATCCTTCGCTGACCAGCCAGGCCTCATCCCCGTTCCGGGCAATAAACCAGTTCACGAAGTAAATGATCAACATTCCGAAGATAATAGCAAACTGGTTCCAGGAAACAAGCTTACCCCTTATTCCTGCGGGAGCTATCTCGGCAATATACATGGGCGAAAGCATGGATGCAAGACCGACTCCTATTCCGCCGACGATGCGGTAGGCAACGAATGAGTATACATCGAGCGTTCCGAAAACATTGAATGTCTCAGGTCTCCAGGCTCCCACTGCTGAAACTGTAAATGCGAGTGCCGACAGTATCAGTCCTTTTTTCCTCCCCAGGGATTTGGAAACGAAGCCTGCCAGGGCACCGCCAATGATGCATCCTATCAGGGCGCTGGCTACTACGAAGCCTTTTACCGAATCCAGGTATGCTTTTATTTCAGCGGTGTTTTCTGCGGATGGCAGAGCCCGGTTCAGATAGGTGACAATGTAAACCGAAAGAAGCAGGAGAATCAATATGCTGATCATCCCTCCTTTTTTTATCCCCATGAGGCGTATAAGCTGCCCCGAAATTACCAACGCCACTGCGTAAAAAACGAAAGCCACAAGGATGCGGTATTGACCGATCAGGCTTACGGCATAGGCCGAACGGGAAGCATCCAGGGCAGGGCTGATAAAAAGTGCAACCAGGGATTTTTCCGCACCGTTGACAACAGCCGTGTCATAGCCGAACAGGAGTCCGCCCAGGGTGGCGACGAGGGTCAGGAGCATTACATAGCGTGAGGATAGTGAGGAAGCAGGCATTTCGTGTTACTTATTTGGGTAATACTCTTTAAACTGAGTCTTTAAGCAGGCATGGTAATTATTGAGCTAAAGTACAAAAATAGGCTTATGGAAGTCAAGGACCGGGATTCCCGGTATTTGACTGTTGAGGATTAACTCCTGAATCACTTTTCAGGTGCTCCGTCTTGACTTTGATTTTTCTATACCTTATATTTGTAGTGAACTAAAAACCAGCAGTATGAAAAAATTGTATCTCGGTATTTTATCACTTGCAGGTATAATAATTGCTGTTCCTGCATGTAAGAAAGATTCCACCTCCAATACGGGCGATTCCCAGGTACTGGCGTATAATTCGGCCATGATCGCCACCAACCAGTCGCTTGAAAACTTCATTCTTAAAGCCCAGACCTACGATGCAACGAATTTCACAGGTAAGACCCATGACGAAGCCAAAGCTATCGTGGATGCCTTTACACAGGCCGGCGACCAGTTCCTCGCTGACATGAACCAGGTACTGGCAAACAAACGAACCACAGGGTCTCTCAAATCGGGGGGAATGCTTAAAGACGGCCCTCCATGCACCAGTTACGACCTCATCCCCGGGAATACGGGACAAATTCAGGTTGGACTGGTCAAGAGCGTGGCCGACCTGATAGCCGAGACCAAGGGAGAGGTAGCTTCCATTGAAGCCAAATATCAGAAGGGAGAGATCGATGAAAATACCTATATGTCGGCTTTAAATACCTTGAAGCAGCAGCAATCGACCAAGGCAGTTAATACCGGTTTCGGCGCCATCATGGGCACCGGGGCTTCAATCCTGACCGGGCTCATTGTGGGAGCGGGTACCCTGCCGGCCGTTGTGGCAGTGACAGGAGTCGGACTGGTTGTAGGTACAGGTGTGACCTGGTATTGCAACTGGTCCAGTGGACTTAAACTGAAGAACGGTCAGGACGGTACGGCATGGTATATGACCACCGGGAAATCCAAGCTGGGTGATCCAATCCCGTCGACCATGATGGCCGCGGGTTGTGACCTTACTGTTTGTATTGACGGGTATGCCCCGGTTTATATCCATAACCTGAGCCTCCCCGACAAGGGTCATAAACTCACTCTGAATGTAAGTCCGCCTGTTAAACTGGAAGATGCCTCCCTCACAGGAAGTACCGAGGTTTGCAGAATCGACGAGGTTATGACTGCCACTTCATGCGACCAGGTATCGTTTGTGACCGCAGTGACCGATCCGCTTGATCCGGGTCCCGAACAATCTGTTACTGTTATCGCCACCATCATCCCATCGGTAGAGGGCTGCGACATATCCTTCAGCATGTACGGAACCGACGGCTATACCAAATCGGGGACCTATCCTACAGATGCACAGGGGAATGCCTCGTTTTATATTCCCGGAGGTGCTGCCGGTGTGGTTGACCATGTGACCATCACGACCTCAAACGGAAAGACATATACTGTTACTTATATGTTTTAGAATAGTATAAGCAGTGAACATCGACGAATCGAAAATAACGTTTGATTTACTGTTTAAAAGTACATCTGAAGCAGTTGTTCGAATTTCTCCTGTTTGCCGCTGAGCTGTTCGGGTTCGCCTAGGCCGATGGCGAAATCCCTCAGGTCTTCAAGTTTTAGTTTCCCTGTTTCAAAGTCCGCCCCCATGCCGTTATCAAACGAGGAATACCTGGAATTTTTCCAGGAACGGTAGGGAGAAGCGTTCAGCAGCCTGTCGGCGGCAATGAGCGCATGGGCCATGGTATCCATGGCTGTGATGTGGGAGATGAAGAGATCCTCGGGATCGGTGGAATTACGGCGGATCTTGGCATCGAAATTAATACCCCCGTTCGTAAACCCGCCCGCATCGAGGATCACCAGCATTGCCTCTGTGGCTTCATAGAGGTTGACGGGGAACTGGTCGGTATCCCAGCCGTTCTGGACGTCCCCGCGGTTTGCATCTATGCTGCCCAGCAAACCCGCATCGGCAGCGCACTGCAGTTCATGCTGAAAGGTATGCCCTGCAAGGGTTGCATGGTTGACTTCTATATTCAGTTTAAAATCCTTGTCCAGGCCGTAATGCCTTAAAAATCCTATCACTGTTTCGGCATCGAAATCATACTGATGCTTGCTTGGCTCCATGGGCTTGGGTTCGATGAGGAAAGTCCCTTTAAATCCCTGTTTCCTTCCATAATCACGGGCCATGGACAGGAACATTGCAAGATGGTCCTTTTCACGTTTCATATCGGTATTGATCAGCGAAAGGTAACCTTCACGTCCTCCCCAGAACACATAATTGCTTCCTCCCAGGGCGATCGTGGCATCGATTGCATTCTTCACCTGGGTGGCAGCCCTCGCAACCACGTGAAAGTCGGGATTGGTGGCTGCCCCGTTCATATACCTTGGATGTGAAAACAGGTTTGCCGTTCCCCAGAGAAGGCGTATCCCCGACTCAGACTGTTTATGCCGCGCATAATCGACCATGACTTGCAGCCGCTTTTCCGATTCAGGTATACCCGCTCCCTCATCCACCAGGTCAAAATCATGAAAACAATAGAACGGGATGCCCAGTTTGGATATGAATTCAAAGGCATAATCCATCCTGATCTTTGCCTTGTCCATGGGGTCCGATACATCATCCCATGGGAAGATTCTTGTACCCCGGCCGAATGGGTCGGATCCTGTTCCGCAGAAACTATGCCAGTATGCAACTGAGAACCTGAGATGGTCCTTCAGGGATTTCCCTGCAACTTCACGGGATGCATCATACCAGCGGAATGCAAGCGGATTTTTCGATTGAGGACCTTCGTAGGGGATCTTGCCGATCGAAGGGAAAAAAGCATCAGAACTCATATGGATTTGATTTATTTGATCTTCAGTGATATTTCAGAACCGTTATAACGCAACTTTTTCTCAGTGACTGGAGCTGTTGTAAAACCTTCAGGAATTACAGCGGAATAAAGGGTTATTTTAAAATTCCGGTTTTTCAGCATTCCCGGGAATTCCCCTTCGCGTTTTCCGATAGTAACCGTGTTGTCCCTGTCATTCCAATGAACGGGGATCACGGAATACGCGGCCTTCTCGTAATTGTACCCGTCGTTTTCATCTTCATAAAGGCTGAAGTCCGCATCGGCGCCGGGGAAGATCCTCAGGTCAATTGGGTCCTCAGTTTTTTCGGTAGTATACTGCATCAATGGAGCATATGGAATGATGCTTCCTGCACGGATATAAACAGGGATGACCTCGAGTGGCGAAGGCGTGTGAACAGTCTGCCCGCCTTCAAAGCGTTTCCCCGAAAAAAGATCAAACCATGCTGAACCTGCAGGCAGGTAAAAATCAGTGGAATCAAAGGTGGTCCTGTTCATCTGCTGTTCGGCCAGGGTGTCGGTTCGGATGCTGAAATACTGTTGTTCCGTCACCGGCTTTACCAGGAATGAAGGGCCGAACATGTATTCATCCCCTATATTGTAAACTTTCTTATCTGCAGGAAAATCCATTGGGAGACCGCGCATGAGTGTATAAGCTTCATTATGCATTTTCCAGGACATGGAATAGATATAGGGCATGATCCTGTACCTGAACTGGTCCCACTGAAGCAGGGATTCGTAAAAGATTGAACCCGGTTCGCCGAACTTCCATATTTCACGGGGAGTTCCTGTGCCATGGGAGCGGAATACGGGGCAGAACATCCCGAACTGGAACCAGCGCACATACAATTCACACCAGGCCTTGTCGTTGATCCCAAGAGGATATTCCCCCCCGTGACCTGAAGGGAAGAACCCGCCGATATCCGTGTTCCAGTAAGGATTCCCGCTAAGGCTGAAATTTATCCCTGCAGCGACCTGGTTTTTCAGGGTTTTAAAATTCGAAGGAATGTCGCCCGACCAGGTGATGGCCCCTGTACGCTGCTGCCCGAGCCAGGCCGAACGCGTAAGGATCACTACACGGTTTGCATCCGTTGTTTTCCTCTGGTGATCATAGATCCCTTTGCAGGTAAAGAAGGAGTAAGAATTCAGGTACCTCGAAAAAGTTCCCAGGGAATTCTTCCCAAGACTTACAATAGCTTTTTTGGAGGCCTGCAGGGAATCCACCCAGTTGAGTTCGGGTTCCGTCGCATCGAGCCACCAGCCGTCGACACCCAACGAGAACAGGCCTTTATTCAAGTGTTTCCAGTAGATATCACGGGCTTTTTCACTGTAGGCATCATAGATCCGTCCTTTGTTCCAGTATGAATCTTTGAACAGCAGCCCGCTGGAATCAAGCTCGGCGGCAAGCGGACAACCCGGCTGGATATGCGGCCAAACCGAGACCATATAATGAATGTTGAATACCTTGTGAAGGCTGTCGGTCATGGACTTCGGATCGGGGTAAGTGCTCTCATCCCACAGCATGGAACTCCATCCGTATTTACCCCAGTACTGCCAGTCCTGCACGATCACATCGATGGGGATGTTCCTGGAACGGTATTCCCGGGCGATATCCAGTATCTCCCTTCTTGTTTTATATCTTTCCTTGGACTGCCAGTAGCCGAAAGCCCATCGTGGGAGCATGGGGACCTGGCCGGTAAGTTTGCGGTATCCCGAGATCACTTCATCGGCATTCTTCCCGGTGATGATGTAAAAGTCAATGGCATCCGCCACTTCCGACCAGAATGACATCCCCGTTTCATTGCTTTTAAATTCGGTATGCGAAGAATTGTCCCATAGTATCCCGTAATTCCTAGTCGAAACCAGGAAGGGGAGGGCCACCTCCATGTTCTTCTGGATCAGGCATTGGTTCCTGTTATGCCAGTTCATCACCCCGTCCTGGTGCTGGCCCAGGCCGTACAATCCTTCATCAGGGGTTATTGTGAACTGCTGGAATATACTGTATGTTTTTTCACCCTGGACGATAGTATCCCTTAACTCCCCGGGGACAGCGGCTTCAAGGTAAACACTGAGGCCGGATGTATCCTTTATACTGATTTTCCCGTACTTCTTCGAGACTTCGCATACCAGCGCTGAAGTCCTGAGGGTATAAAGATTTCCTGATTTTCCCAGCCTGGCATCCGACAGCTGTGAAGGTTCAGTCACATCGATACTGTGAGCAGCATAACCTTTGGTTTTCGAGAATGTCATATGCAGGATATTGCCGGTGTAAGCTTCTATCCTGAGGTACCCTCCGTTCATTTTTATTTCGAGGGAATGATCATTCCCCATAGCTTTGAGGTTTACCGGGCCTGCCAGGCAAATGCCGGAGACTAAAAGCATGCCCAGCCCTTTCAGTAAAGCAGATCTCATCATGACTTCTGAAGTTTACTGTTCAACAGCCTTTTCCAATTTTCATAAGAATGTTTGATGGGATTAGAATCCTGTTCCGGGGTGTACCGGCGTATGCATTTAAGGTTGACGAATGCCTCGTCCATGCCCCTGTATATCCCGGCTCCAACACCTGATCCCAAAGCAGCGCCCGTGGCTCCGCCGGTATTGTATAATTCAATCGTTACCGAAGCCAGGTTGGCCAGGGTTTGTGCGAAGACCGGGCTTAGGAACATGTTTGCATGGCCGGCGCGTATCACCGAAGGTTTGATATCCATTCCGCCCATGATGTCAAGCCCGTACCTGAATGCAAAAGCGATTCCTTCCTGCACAGCCCTGTACAGGTGGCTTTGTGAATGCCTTGTAAGATCAAGGTTTTCGAAGGAAGCATTGATGCTGATGTTATTCAGAATTCGTTCGGCCCCGTTACCAAACGGGATGAACAGCAGGCCTTCCGAACCCGGATTCACCTTTGCCGCCGCTTCATTGATCTCATCATACCCGGGCGATCCAGATATCCTGCGGATCCATGAATTGCTGATTCCCGTTCCGTTGATACAGAGTAAAACACCATTTCTTTTTGACTGCGGACTGTCATTCACGTGAACAAAAGTATTCACCCTCGACTGCTGGTCAAATGCCGGTTTATCAGTCACGCAATAAACCACCCCGGAAGTTCCTGCGGTTGCAGCTATATCACCCGGGTTCAGCGCCCTGAGAGAAAAAGCATTATTGGGCTGGTCCCCGGCCCTGTAACTTACCGGTATCCCTTCTGGAAGCCCGAATGACTTTGCAGCTTCCTTATGCAGTCTGCCCTGTATACTGAAAGTATCGCATATAGTAGGGATCATTCGTTGTGGAATTTCGTAATGTGCAAGCAGATCATCAGCAATCCCATTCTTTTTATAATCCCAGAGGATGGCTTCCGACAGCCCCGACCTTGTGGTAAGTCTTTCACCGGTAAGCCTGAAAGCAAGCCAGTCGCCGGGGAGCATGATGGTCTCGGTTTTATCAAAGATCTGTGGCTCATTCTCTTTAACCCAACTGAGTTTGGAAGCAGTGAAATTACCCGGGGAGTTAAGGTAGTGCCTAAGACAGTATTCATGCCCGAGCTCTTTAAAAGCCTTGTTCCCTATGTCCACGGCCCGGCTGTCGCACCAGATGATGGAAGGCCGGAGAACTTCCCCTTGTTTATCAATACATACCAGGCCGTGCATCTGGTATGCGATCCCGATGCTTATTATATCGGCTTTGTTGATGCCCCCGTTCTTCAGAGCCTTGAGAATGGCAGCTTTAGCATGGAACTCCCAGCCGGCAGGCTGCTGTTCGGCCCAACCGGGAACGGGAGTGCTGATCTCCATTTCGGTTCCGGGTGAAAAAGCCGATGCAACGTATGCAGATGTATCGGCATCAACAAGGGCTGCCTTTATCGAAGAGCTTCCTATATCAATGCCAAGTAAGTATCTTGCTTTTTTCATACAGAGTAGAATTCGTTACGGCGGTCTTTCAGAAGATCATTATAAGGGTTCACCGATTTATCCCTGGCAATTGCAGGGTCGATCTCAACGCTCATAACGCAGGCTTCATTTTCAGGGGCCGAAGCCAGGACTTCGCCTCTGCAGCCTGTGATACGGCTTTGTCCTGTAAAAGAGAAATCATCATCACCCCTCTGTTCCCTTCCGATGCGGTTGGCAGTAACTGCAAAAACGCGGTTTTCAATGCAGCGGGTGACCATGGCCTGCTGGGCCCACGGAAGAACGAGGTTCGCAGGATGGGCAATGATCTCCGCCCCTTTGAGGGCCAGGCTGCGGCAGGTCTCAGGGAAGATCCAGTCAAAGCAGATCATCATCCCGATCTTCACCCCCCTGGCCGTGACAGGTTCCGGGGGCCTGTTGCCGGGCGAGAACCAGAGCTTTTCCTTATTGAACAGGTGGATCTTACGGTAAGTGGTGATCAAGCCGGATTCATCAGCAAGAAGAGCAGCATTATAATAACAGTCATTATCGCGTTCAATGAAACCTGCCACGATCAAGGCTCCTGTCGAAAGGGACAGCTGCCTGGCGAATGCCGCGGTTTCCCCGTCAGCGCTTTCGGCCAGCCCTTTCACTTCATCCGCAGAAGTAAAAGCATACCCCGTGGCAAAAAGCTCGGGAAGCACCAGCAGGTCGGCTTTGTAACCAGTAAGCAAATGGCAAACAGCATCAAAGTTCAGCCGTTTTTCACCGAAGACAGGGGAGGACTGTACGAAACCTACTATCATGAGTGATCAGTGATAAGCCATAAGTAATTCAAAATTCATAATTCGTTATTCGAGTATTCGATTATTCATTTCCCTTCGCCTCGCTTATTGAACACATTCATGGTTCGGTCAGCGCCTATGAGGATAAAACTCTTGATCATCTCAACTGCTTCGGCAATGCGGGGAAGCAGGACCTTTGTTTCCTCCGCGGTCCACCGGCCCAGCACATAATCGACCTGGTAGCCCTTGGCAAAATCGTTCCCTATACCAAAGCGTATTCGGGTAAATTCAGTGGATTGGAGGTGTTCAATAATGCTGATAAGACCGTTATGTCCCCCATCGCTGCCTTTCTTGCGCATTCTGAGCGCCCCTAAGGGCAGTGCAAGGTCATCCACGATCACAAGTATATTTTCCAGGGGGATATCCTCCTTCTGCATCCAGTACCTGAGAGCCTTTCCGCTCAGGTTCATGTAGGTCGATGGTTTGATCACCACGATGGTACGGCCTTTCAGGGAGACCTTTGTAACAGCGGCATGACGTTCGGTTTTGAACAAGGCTTTACCTTCCAGGGCAAGGGCATCAGCAACGATAAAGCCTATATTATGACGGGTATCGGAGTAATCATCGCCGATATTTCCAAGGCCTGCGACCAGGTATTTCATGTTTGTAAAAAGATTAATGTCATCCGCAGATAATAGGGTAAAAAGTGGTCAGTAACACATATCAAAATTAAAAGAAAAATTATGAATGCGGAAGAAATACAAATCAGCCGGAAATATTGTATATTTAAACTTCATTTACATTGGGAAGCATCTGTCAATTCACAATAAAAAAACCCGGTATTATGAAAATTAAAACTTTCTTTGTTTGCCTGGTCACTTTGCTGGTCATGGCCAACACCTGCCGCGCGCAGGAAACCACCTACCCGCGAAATGACATCCGTTTAAGTTACGGGGTCACCACCATCAACGAAATAGCGTTGGGATTCAATTATATGTTATTCGGCTCCTTAATTGTATTGCCGTTCAGTCACGACACCGTATTTAACATCAACGTTTCAGGGTATGGAGCTTTTTCCTTTCAATACCAGTACAGGGTGTCGAAAGTAGTCAGCATTGGAGGCGTTTTATCATTCAACCCTGTAAAATCGTCCATCACTTTCGATCATAAAACTTTTGGGGCGATCTCATCCTATTTCATAACCCTGATGCCGAGGATCGACATTACTTATGTACACCGCGGAATCTTCAGCATGTATTCAGGTTTTGCCATTGGCGGCACCTATTTGATCATGAAAAGTAATTACTCCAATAAACCCGATGATTCAACTACAGGATTTACTTTGGGCTTCCAGATGAATTGCATTGGGTTCAGGGTGGGAAAAGATATCAGCGGATTTGCCGAATTCGGATTCGGGAACCAGGGGATTATAAACCTAGGCATTTCAGGAAGGCTATGAAAAACTTTGGACTGATGGTGAATGATGAATAAAAACTTCATTGTTTTATCTTTGCATTGAAGTGAACATTATGCAGAAGGTTATAGTCATCTTCAGGGCCGGTGATGAAGTCTCTTATTCGGAATTTATAGACTTCATGTTGCGGATGGCAGGTCATACCGCTGAAACCTGTAATCCTTACAGGCTGCATATCACCTTTACTGATTCAGTTGCGCCGGTAATCTCAGTGATCCCTTTCAAAAAAAGCAAGGTCGGGTTGATGTCGGTTTATTATAAAGACTCAATCTCATCCGCAGATATTAAAAGTTTGCTTGAAAAAAGCAGGGGGGAGATTAGTAATCCGGCAATCCGCTTTGCAGGATCTTACGATGTTGAGGAAGCCCTTCCTGTAGCTTATACCAAAACCTGGGAAAATGCCGTGATAACACCGGGGGTATGCCTGCTTACCTTATTCAGGCGCACGCCGGGGATCAGCCGTGAGGCATTTATTGATCGCTGGCATAACAGCCATACTCTCTTATCCCTGGAAATACACCCCTTATGGCATTACAACCGCAATGTGATCCTCGGGCCTTTGGATCCGGGAAGCGAGAGCTGGGAAGGAATTGTAGAGGAGCATTTCAGGAAGCGGACCGACCTGCTTAATCCCCTGAAGTTTTTCGGAACACCATTGAGGATGATCCCGAATATGATCAGGGTATACAAAGATACGCATGCTTTCCTTGATTACAGGACCATGGAGACATACATGGTGAGGGAAGTGATTGTAAAAACCAGGGAATAGATTTGCCGTGAACCGTGAATCGCGACTCGTGAACCGCAGAACAGTAATCCGGTTCACGGTACACGAGTCACGGTTCACGATTTTAGGTATCTTTGCATATGAATTTTCTTGAACTCGTTTCCAAACGCCGAAGCACAAGGGCTTATATTCCCGATCGCCCGGTTGAGCCCGACAAACTTGAACGATGCATAGAAGCTGTAAGGCTGGCCCCGTCGGCATGCAATGCACAGCCCTGGAAACTGGTTATAATAACCGATCCTGCACTTAAAGATAAGGTTGCAGGCGCCGCTTCGGCCAAATGGCTGGGATTTAACCATTTTACAAAGCAGGCCCCGGTGATGATAGTAATTGTACGTGAAGAACCCAACCTGACTTCAAGGCTGGGGACCATACTCAAGGACAAACCATATACACTTATGGATGTTGGGATAGCAGCTGAACATTTCTGTTTGCAGGCAGCCGACGAAGGGCTGGGGACCTGCATAATGGGATGGTTTGATGAAGCCAAAGTGAAACAGTTGCTAGGGATACCGAAAAAGAAAAGGGCGGAACTCATCATTACGCTTGGCTATCCTGCAAATAACGAAATACCTCAAAAGATCCGGAAAACAAAGGAGCAGATATGCTCATATAACATTTACCAATGACATTTGACGAATTTGGCTTTGAGCCTCAGCTCCAGGAAGGGATACATGCCCTGGGTTTTGAAACCGCAACCCCGATACAGGAACAGTCGATACCCGTGATCATGCAGGGACTTGACCTGATCGGAACGGCCCAGACCGGTACCGGCAAAACGGCAGCATTCCTGCTTCCGCTGATCCAGAAGCTCATGACGGGTGAGAGCAAAGGCACGGTGAGGGCGCTGATAATAGTGCCGACACGTGAACTTGCAGTGCAGATTGACCAGCATATGCAGGGATTATCGTATTTCACACCGGTAAGCTCCATCGCAATTTACGGCGGCACCGAAGGCTTTGTGTTTACCCGCGAAAAGCAGGCGCTGACCGAGGGATCTGACCTGGTGGTATGTACTCCCGGAAGGATGATCGCACACGTAAACATGGGGTATGTTGATTTTTCGGATGTGGAATACCTCATCCTGGATGAGGCCGACCGAATGCTCGACATGGGTTTTTACGATGACATCATGAAGCTCGTAAACCTGCTTCCCAAGACAAGGCAAACTCTTATGTTTTCCGCCACGATGCCCAAAGCTATCAGGCAGATGGCACAGAAAGTCCTGAGGGACCCGGTGGAGATCAATATCGCCATGTCGAAGCCTGCCGAAAAGGTATTGCAGCTTGCCTACTCGGTGTATGACAACCAGAAGCTTCCCATAACCCAATACCTGCTGCAGGGAGCCAAAGACAGGACCGTTCTCGTTTTTTGTTCAACGAAGAGTTCAACGAAGATACTCAGCCGCGCCCTCCACCAGATGGGGCTGAACGTATCGGAGATACATTCCGACCTGGAACAAAAGGAAAGGGAAGACGTTCTCAACCGTTTCAAAAGCAGGACACTGAATGTTCTCGTGGCAACGGATATCGTCTCGAGGGGCATCGACGTTGAGAACATCGACATGGTCGTGAACTACGACGTTCCTCACGACGCCGAAGATTATATCCACAGGATCGGACGGACCGCACGCGCAGCCGCCTCAGGTATAGCCGTGACCCTGATCGGCCCGAAAGAACAGGTTAAATTTCAGTCCATCGAGAGGCTGCTGGGGAAAGAGGTTCACAAGGGAGAAGTCCCGAAACAACTGGGGCCTGCACCTGAATACCGGGCTTGGAAACCAAGAAAATAAAAATACCTGCCCGGGCCCGTGGTATTTGAATTGATCGAAAATAAAAACGCCGGACAATCGCCCGGCGTCTTCACAAAATTTATTCTGAATAAGGGATTACTTTCCTTTCTCCTCTTTCTTTCCAGCTTCTTTCTTCCCTTCTTCCTTCTTTTCAGCGCCTTCGGCACCTTCTGCGCCTTCAGCAGCAACTTCAGCTCCCGGAACAACTTCCTCAACAACCTGGCGGGCTGTGCGAACACCGATAATTACGTTGGTCGGTGCATCGAGGAAAGTAACGTTAGGGATTTTCAGGTCGGCTATCCTTGCAGAATCCCCGATATCCATCGGACTGATGTCGACCATGATGAATTCAGGAAGGTCCTTCATAAGGGCCCTGACCTTTATCTTGCGCATTTTTTTCTCAAGACGTCCGCCTTTAAGAACTCCCGGAGAAACACCTTCTGATTTTACAGGGATGGCGATCACCACGGGCTTATCGGGGAACAGTTGCAGAAAATCGACATGCAACAGCTTGTCTGTTACAGGATGGAACTGGATCTCCTGGTAAATTGTGTCATATTCTTTCCCGTCAATCGTAATTTTAATGATATTGACTTCGGGTGTGAACAGGATTTTGGAAAAACTTTTTTCGTCTGCCACGAAGTGGATCTGTTCAGGACCACCATACAGTACACAAGGTATTTTACCAGCCCTGCGCTGTAATTTGGCATCTTTTTTCCCTACGCTTCCCCTGAGGGAGCCGCTCAATGATACCGTTTTCATAATACGTTGTTTTTAAATTGGGGTGCAAAGATATAAATAAATAGCGAGGTAGCGAAATTTGAAATATCCTGCATTTTTTTATTTTCGCTACCTCGCTACCTCACTTCTCGCTACCTTTTTTGTAACTTTCCCCTGTTGTTTTACGTCTCAAGGTCTCATTAAATCAAATTTCCCATGAAAAAACTTATTTATTTATGCATGTGGATGACCGTTTCCTTAACTCCTTCATCCGCAGTAATTGCACAAAATAAGAACACTGCCGAATTTGATAAGATACTGTCTTCACAGTTCAAAGCCGACGAACCAGGTTGTGCTGCACTGGTCATGGAGAAAGGGAAGGTTATTTACCGCAAAGGCATTGGAAAAGCCGACCTTGAGCTGAATGTGGACATACAGCCCGATATGATCTTCCGTATAGGTTCAATCACAAAGCAGTTTACCGCGGTCGCCATACTGCAGCTCGAAGAACAGGGCAAGTTGTCGCTCCAGGATGAGATCACGAAATTCATACCCGGCTATCCTACCCACGGCTATAAGATTACTGTTGAGAACCTTTTAACACATACTTCCGGTATCAAAGATTATACCCGGATGAAGGAATGGGCCGGTGAAATGCAGCGCAAAGACATGACGCCAAAGGAAATTGTGGATTTTTTCAAGGATCAGCCTATGGATTTTGAACCTGGTACGAAATACGCGTATGACAATTCGGGATATATATTGCTGGGATGCATCATCGAAAAAGTAAGCGGGGATACCTATGCCCGTTACCTGGAAAAAAATATATTCGGGCCCCTGGGCTTGAAACATACCTTTTATGAAAAGAATACGGATATTGTTATGAACAGGGTTAAAGGATACAGCAAAGGCGATTCGGGCTATATGAATTCACCTTACCTGAGCATGACCCAGCCCTATTCAGCAGGTTCTTTATTGTCGACTGTGGATGACCTTTACACCTGGACCAAAGGTGTTCGCTCGGGAAGGATCATCAAACCGGAAACCTTCGAAAAAGCAATAGTTCCCTGTAAACTTAAAGATGGCAGCTCAACCGGGTACGGTTACGGCCTGGTGATAGGCGAGATATTCGGAAGCCCTGTAATCTGGCATAACGGGGGCATCAACGGCTTTCTCACCACGGGGATCTACCTCCCGGAGGAAGATGTGTTTGTGGCTGTGTTTTCAAACTGTGACGCGAATTCACCCGATAATGCTGCAATGAAAATGGCAGCTTTTGCAAGCGGGAAGATGCCAGTGTTTAAAGAGATCGCAATGGATACGATCACCCTCAGGAAATATACAGGCGTTTATGAAAACCCTTCGAAAGAGCAGAGGGTAATTTCGTTTAAAAACGGGAAGCTTTACTCGCAGAGGACCGGCGGACAGCAGTTCCTGTTATCACCCTATGCACCTGGCAAGTTCTTTTATAATGATGGCATGTCCGATTATGAGTTCCTGACAGATAAGGACGGGAAAATCACCGCGGTGAAGTTCCAGAACCTTGGGCAGGCTTCCTCAACATGGGTGCGCACGGATAAGCCAGCGCCGGCGAATGTTGAGATCAGCATTGGAGCAGACCAGATGCAGAAATTCATTGGAGAATATGAGCTGGCTCCGGGGTTTTCAATAACGGTCACTCTTGAAGATGGCCACCTAATGGGGCAGGCTACAGGACAGCAGAAATTCGAAATGTTTGCCGAATCCCAGAATATCTTTTTCCTGAAAATCGTAGATGCGAAGATTGAGTTCATCGCCGATCCCGACGGTAACTTTACGAAAATGATTCTTCACCAGAACGGGGAGCATGAAGGGAAAAAAGTAGCGAGGTAGCGAAAAATTAGGTAGCAAGGTAGCGAGAAGTGAAATAGCGAAATTTACATTGTATCCAGCGAATTACCCTATTTCGCTACTTCGCTTCTCGCTACCTCGCTATTTATGTTGAGCTGTGCTCTAAAACTTAAACAACGACGAAATAGATTCCTTCTTCTTAAGTCGGCGAATGACTTCCGCGAAAAGATCGGAGGTGGTGATAACTTTTAATTTCGGGCTCTCCTTTTTAATCGGCAGGGTATCGGTAACAATGAGTTCGGTGAGAGCTGAAGCTTCGAGAAGTTCAAGGGCATTCCCCGAAAGTATGGGATGCGTTACCATGGCCCGTACCGATTTGGCCCCGTTGTCCATAATGATCTGGGCTGCTTTGCAAAGAGTCCCCCCGGTATCAACGATATCGTCAAGAAGGATCACATTCCTTCCTTTAACATCGCCTACCAATGCCATCTTTGCAATTTCATTGGGTTTTGACCTGTGTTTGTAACAGATCACGAAATCGGTGTGAAAATACTTTGCATAGGACCCTGCACGACGGGTACCGCCGGTGTCGGGGGATGCAAAAGTGAGGTTTTCGAGGTGAAGGGTTTTCAGGTATGGGATAAAAACGGAAGAAGCGTAAAGGTGATCCACCGGCACATCAAAAAATCCCTGGATCTGGTCGGCATGCAGATCGAGAGTAATAATACGGTTCACTCCAGCAGCAGACAGCAGGTTGGCAACCAGTTTCGAAGCGATAGAGACGCGGGGCTTGTCTTTGCGGTCCTGGCGTGCATATCCGAAGTAAGGAATAACAGCTACAATGGAACGGGCTGAAGCACGGCGGGCCGCATCGATCATCATCAGCAGTTCAAGAAGGTTATCTGAAGGCGGGTGAGTGGACTGGACCAGGAAGACATCCGTGCCGCGGATATTTTCTTCGAATGATGGCTGGAACTCACCATCGGCAAAACTAAGGAACGTGACTTTACCCAGTTCCATCCCGTAACTCTGGGCAATTTTATCAGACAGGTATTTCGAGACCTGGCCTGAAAAGATCTTAACCTTGGTTGCCATAATGCATGCCTTGTTAGTGAACTGCTAAAATAAAGCATTCGGCGAAACGATGCAAGTAAAGGTTATTAACAGGAGGGAAGATTTGAATACTCGAATACTCGAATACTCGAATGATGAATTTTGAATTACTTATGGCTCATGGCTTATGGCTTATGGCTTTTCTGTTCAGGTATTGTGAAATTCATTACTTTTATCAGTCAGAATCAAATTAATCCGGATCTATGAGAACCAGGCTCAAAGAAAACGAAAAAGTGGCCCTGACCATCAGGCCGCATGGTATTACGCTTGTCCCTTCGGCCTTGATCTCGCTGTGTATTTTTGCCGGCGGCATACTGATAATTTATGCAGGCTGGGTTTATGGCGGACTGGCTTTCTTCCTGGCTGGCGTATTGTTTTTCCTGTACAAAATAGCTGAACGGAAAAACAACCTCTGGGCAGTTACAAATTTCAGGGTGATTGATGAATACGGGCTTTTTACAAGGAATTCGAAGGAATGCCCTATCGATAAGATCAATAACATTACCTATACCCAGTCAATCTGGGGGCGAATGTTCGGTTTTGGGGATGTCCAGATCCAGACAGCTGCTGAGATGGGCTCCACTACCTATCGTACCGTTGAGCAACCGAAATTATTGAAGGATACCATTACCGTGATGCAGGAAGAATACAGGAATTACCAGATGTCGAGGCAGGCTGCCGAATTTGCCAGCGCTATAGGTTCCCGGGGAAGCGGTAACGTTCCCGGGGTGGCGGCCGAGATCGAAAAACTGCACCAGCTGATGACCAAAGGGATCATCACTGAACAGGAATTCAGGCAAAGAAAGGAGCAGTTGCTGAAAGGGTGAGCCCCACTTTCAAATTTTAAAATATTTTCAGCCTGGTTGTACCACTTTTTACCGGATGAAGGATTAAGGAGAATAAATGACCATGAAAATTTCGGGTCAGCATACCAAAATCCAATAGTATGAGAAAACAAAAATACCTGCCATCTTTACCTGATGAAATCATAATAAGTAAAATCTACCTGATAAGAGAGCAAAAAATAATGATAGATCGGGATCTTGCAGAGCTTTATGGAGTAGCTACAAAAGTTTTAAAGCAAGCTGTAAGGCGCAATATCGAACGGTTCCCTGAAGATTTTATGTTTGAAATGTCAGATGAAGAATTCAGGAATTGGAGGTCACAAATTGTGACCTCCAATTCTGATTCGATGGGATTACGATATGCGCCGTTTTGTTTTACCGAACAAGGATTGACAATGCTTTCCTGCGTTTTAAATAGTAAAAAAGCAGTAGACACAAATATTCGCATTATAAGAGTTTTTACGAAGATGCGTGAAATGCTACTTACACATAAAGACATCTTGTTAAAACTGGAGAAGTTTGAAAAACAATTAGTCCATAATAGTGAGGATATACATTTGATATTCCAAGCCCTTAAACAATTGATAAATCCACCGCAGGTACCCAGAAGGCAGATTGGTTATAAGCGAAGTTCAGAACAGTAGGAGATCAAATCCTATTCCCCGAACAAAACCTTCCCGTGAAACACCCCTTGCTGAGTTTCGATTGTAATGATACCGACGCTTTGTAGTCCGGCAGCAAAATTCAAATTATGACGGTTGAAAATGTATATATGCTGACCGGCGGATTCCTCAGAAACAGACCTGGAACATATAATCCTGCCTGTAATATCGTTCACCGAAATTTTAACATCTGAGTGCATGGGAAGGTCCAACAGGATTTTAAATTCATCCCTGCAGGGATTCGGATAGACCCATACCGTCAATGCCTTGCTTTTTATCTCGTTGACGGCTACCGTGGAGCTGTCATATCCTCCCGAAAGGCAGAAAACGGATCCGTCGCGGCCGCCCACCATCAGTTCCATGCTGTGATCTCCCACTATATCAGGGATTGAAGAAACCGCATCACAGGGATTTGCCTGGAGGACCGAAGTAAAGGTATTACCGTTCTTCCCGTTAAGGAAATAGGCCTTGTTGTTATTATACAAAGTGCCGATGGCTACGTCGTTCACACCGTCCCAGTTGATATCGCCCATATTGGTGAGATTCCAGGCCTGGTCCGAAAGAGGTTTCTGCCAGAGGAATGTCCCATTGAATCCGTCAACCACAATTCCTGAGGGGCCGCTGTGAGCGACAAGAAAATCAGGATGTCCGTCGTTATTCACATCACCCATGGATTCAAAACGCAGGATGATATCACTGCCCACATTAAGAGTCTTCACCTGCGCCCCGCTTATTGCATCCTCGAAATAAATATGCCCGCTGAAGTCGCCTGAGGCTATGTCTTTGATGCCATCTCCCGTAACATCGTCAATCTGTATCAAAGCCCAGGTGGATGAACCCGCAGGATTGAACTGCCATTTGATGGATCCGTCAACACCATCCATACCAAAGACGCGTCCATTGGCCTGGCTTGCATTGGTTGAACCTGCGACTACATCGGGTTTGCCGTCCCCTGTGAAATCCTCAACACCGATCACCGAAAATGCAGCGCCCTGGGTTGACCTGCTCCAGATAAGCTGTCCGGTCTTGCCATCAAGGCAATACACCCTGTGAGGACCTGTATTGTTCCCATCATCACCTACGGCCGCAAGCACGTCAGGGAAGCCGTCGTTATTATAGTCATACTTCGCATCGACCTGGTAAACCCAGCCCCCGCCTCCGTATTCGTGGGTATCGTGTTTCCAGAGTTGCTGCCCGGTCTTCCCCGAAAGAGCAATGATAGACTCGCTACCTCCAGTTGTCCCTACGATCACATCCTTAAAACCATCGTTATTGATATCGTCAATGATAGCAATGTCATTTTCATTATAGACAGATCCGGCGTTAATAAAGTATTCCCACATCACATCCGCAGTCACCGAAGCATTACCATTAAAACAGCGGATATAATAATCCTCCGAACCAATGATCACATCGGCAACGGAATCGCCCGTGATATCAGGGATTGACCGTATGGATTTAGGGCTGTTGTCGGATCCCGCGTTGATCACGTAAGTCCAAAGCTCGGTCCCCATGGGGTAAAGGGTATCTACGCCAGTACCACTCAGATTGACAATGAAAGGGTTCTGTGTGGCATCGTTTGACACGATACTGAGTGTTCCTGAATTTGTGCCGGCTCCGGTCGGGTGGTACCATAAGCCGATCTTGGCGGTTTGCAGAGTTGGGATAGTCAATGGGAGGCTCACTCCCTGGTCCACAGTAAAATGAGAATCCGAAATATTCAGGGCTGAGATGATCAGAGCCTGGTCCCCGTCGTTTTGAACCTGGAGGTACCATCGGGAATACGCGTTCTTCCTGCGTTCATGCCAGTTGTAAGAGGTTGTCTGAATGTTGATATGGGGGCCTGAAATGACTGCATTCCCTGTGAGGGTCACATTCACCGTGGGAGTAATCGGGTCATTTGAATTTATCCCGACCTGGGTATTGAGCGCTCCGCCTGTTACCGGGGTATAAGTGAGAGGAACATTGACCGAATTTCCCGGGGTTATGGTGGCCGGGGTGACGAAAGTCGTCGAAACCGGCTGTCCGCTGGGGATGCTGATGCTGTTGATGACCAGGTTTGCGGTGCCTGTGTTCTGCACCTGGCAGTTCCAGGTGGGGGAGTTGCCGACAGTGACAGTCCCGTAATCATGAGTAGCAACGGGCACAGTAATGACCGGTGTGCCGCTGCCGTTCATATCGATCTTGTAAAGCGTGCTGTTCACGCCCAGTTCACCGTCGCAGTACCAGAGATAAACACCGTCGAAAACAACTCCCGACGGCTTTAATCCCTGGGAGGCGTGGCTTTCGATAAGGGCGCCGTTATTCGTGACCTTATACAGCATATCCCCATAATAATCGGCGATCCATAGATCCGCCCCCTGCAGGCAGATATCCCAGGGCTGGTTGTTTGGCGGGACGAACTGAGAAATGATCGCACCCGAACCATCCAGGTGGTAAACTTTTCCCGGGTCGGGATAGTAGGTGCACACCCAGTAATTGCCAGCATCGTATGCGACCCCCGACATATAATGGTCGGGAAGGGCAATCGTTCCCACCTGGGTTCCGCTCATGGTAAATTCGTTGATATGTGCCGGTTGGGAGGAGCTGGAAGGCTGGGTGATATTGACCAGGTTGGGGGCTTTATATGTTAAGCCGTACGATTCGCTGAAAGTGCCCGTGCACTGCAGGCTATAGGTACCATTGCCCGGGTCGAATTTATAGACCTGGTTCCCGTTCGACCAGTACATCCCGAAATAGATGTAGGTGCCGTCCCATGCCAGGCCTGAGGCTTTTCCCGGGATGCTGTAGGAAGCCACAATAGACCATGTATTCGGGTTTTTGACTGCGGATGGATACTGGGCGGCCAGCCTGTGTGCTGCCGGGCCGGCGCAAACAGCCAGCATGATGCCGAATGCAAAAAAGCGGAAATGTTTTACCATAAGCCTGGTCTTTTCGAATGAGTAACAGCTTATAAAAGTACTTAAATAGTCCGACTTTGTCAATCTGACGGCTCCTTCATCCGCAGTGAACAAGAAAAGTAGAATAATTTCCTATCTTTGCAGCCCGTTTTACAACTATACCAGCCCGGATGGCGGAATAGGTAGACGCGTTGGTCTCAAAAACCAATGAACGCAAGTTCGTGCCGGTTCGATTCCGGCTCCGGGTACGAAAACACCCTTAAAACCCACGCCAGTCGTGGGTTTTTGCTTTTTGAGTACCCAAATAAGTACCCAAAAAATGAAATTTCAACTATTCTATTCCGAAATCGTTTTCTTTCCTGTTATTAGATGAAGTACAATATACTAAAAGTAACTTAGTCCAAAAAGTTCAAAAGATATAGTTAATCTTTTCTACTTTTGTTTCTAATTATCAAAAATGTAATTATGGAAATATGAAAAACAAGTGGAACTTAGCATCCTTAATAAGTATTGGGAGTTTAGCAGCCTTGGATATTATAATTGGGTTAGTTGCTTCTGTAATAACTACAACAACGGGAATAACAATGGCCAGCGGTATAATTACAAGTATTACAGAACCTCTTTTATTAGTTGTAGCCTTATTAGTAGTGCAAAAGCGGGGAACGGCTTTTCTTTTTATGACTATTGTTGCCATTTTAGCATTACCAATAAATTATTCAGGTCCTCCAGGTTTTATTGCTAAAGTGCCAATAATTATTGCATTAGGTCTTATATCAGATTTACTATTTTTAATTTTCCAGAAGGTAAATTATTGGATTGCTGCAATAATTATAGGGGGATTTTTATGCAATTGGTATGCATTTGCAGTTGCCTTTATCGGAAGATTACTGAAAGTGCCAGGAATTGATAATTTCTTAAATCTTATGCCAATTTTATATCTTGTTATATTACTTTTCATTGTAGGTGGATTTGGCGGTATCCTAGGAGTAATAATTTATAATAGATTAAAAGACACTTATGTGGTTAGACGAATAAAGGGTGTTTAACATTTTTAAGGTTAAACCTTTTTAAATGTCTGGTTCTATTATTGCGCTAATGAGCAAACTTGAACTTATTGATATTAATTATCGCTTCCCAGACTCAAATAATTGGTCATTGTCAAATGTTAACTTTGAAATTCAAAAAGGACAACTTGCAATTATAACAGGTCCATCGGGGTCAGGAAAGAGTTCAATTTTAAGAATTATACGCGGTCTTCATAGGGAAATAAATGGTGAAATAAGTGGTCAGATACTTGTAGACGGTTATAATTGTAATGAAATAAAAACAAACCGATTAGGATCCATTATCGGAATTGTGTTTCAAAATCCTTCCTATCAATTACATCAACCAAGGGCAATAGATGAAATTATAAGCGCCCCTCTTTATCAAGGATTA
>Ga0316219_1000185_pt1 | contig 94914 bp, 75 predicted proteins | sample TBH18003PmetaG_FD_203635 | JGI IMG/M metagenome (GOLD analysis project Ga0316219, IMG submission 203635) | Freshwater microbial communities from Trout Bog Lake, Wisconsin, USA - TBH18003P | ecosystem: Environmental > Aquatic > Freshwater > Lake > Hypolimnion/Profundal zone | place: USA...
AATATAATGATTATCAAGGCCTTACATGCATTTTTTCAGAATACTTATGACCAAGTTATTAACATATTATATTGAATATCAGATAGATGAAAAATTGTCATGTACTAAGAAAAGTCTGTTAGTAAGATAGTAGGCGACATTGAATACCTTATTTGTACAAAGATATTGAAACATATCTCAATTTGGCATGTGGTGGAAAAATCAACTGCTTACAACCCTCTCAATTCAGGATCCATACGTACGGTTAAATCCCGGCCTACTCGACAATGACCTTTTTTGTCGTGCAGAAAAGCTGTTGACGCCCTTGCTCAAGTGCGTATAAACGAATGGTATACACCCCTTTGGGCAGACCCTGGGGAATATTCCAGGTAAGGTTACCGTTCACGCTGACCAGGCTGTTGTTTACCGGGCGATCTATCACCTGTCCTGATAAATTGCTGACAATGATGGTGATATTTGTCGGGTTTTTAACCTTGATCTCAAATACGGCAACATCATGGGCCGGATTAGGTCTTATGGACCAATCAACGTCTGCGGATGTTACTATATCGGCAAACCCGCTTCCTTTGGGCCGTAGCAGCAAGGCACGGTCATAAATGAGCTCTTCGGGCGAAGGCCCTACGTCGGTCAGGGTATCGATGTAAGCACGGAAACCCAGAAAGGATTTGTCGCCGTAATTTATCCCCATCATATTGTGAGCCGTATCCTGGGGAACAACAAAAACATTGGTTTCACCCGGCTGAGTGGAGCGTGTAAATTTGTAAGTGAAAAAGTAATCTGCAGTCGTTGTGTCGCTGAAGTATTTCCTTGCGGTTTTTGCAAACTGGTAATCCTCTATCCCTCCGAACCCGGCAAACAGGGAATCCCTGTAACAGCTCACGTCGGTATAAACGGCTTTCCTGGTTTTAGTATGGTTAACACCATAGGCAACAACAATGTCGTCCTTGTTGAACAACGTTTTTTCGAGGTATTCGAAGTCCTCGTTCAGGAAAAACTCATCAATCCCCGAGTTTCTCGAGTAACCTGCATTGCAGATATTGATGGCGCTGGTGAGGTTGATGCTGCCCTGGTTTACAAGATAACCGCTACTGTCATCAAATGTTTGACTTCAGCCGAATAGTTACCGTTCTCCTGGGTAACCAGTATTGAATCGGCTTGCCGGATCCCATTGATTTTGAAAGGGCATTTAACGATTGTCGGATTCCGGGCTTCAGTAGAAATTGAGATTACGGCAGCAATCAGGACTGCCATGAGGAGAGTGATTTTTTTCATAGGAGTTCCGCTTAAATTTCTCCAAGTGCAAGGATACAAATATAATGTATTCTATGTCAATGATCAGGTCGATTTCTACCAGAAGTTTGAAAACCCTGTGATCTGGGACTTGATAGTCGAGGAGTTATGGAGGAATTACAGGAGTTGCTTCCTGAAAAGGTTTTTGTTGGGGGCCATAAAATTTGAAACCTTTAAGGATAAATGAACGGCTTCCGCTAATTATGGGCAAGATCAATGAGATCATTTCCTGAATTTTCGGATTATGTCATCCGCAGTCCTAATAAAAAGGAAAAGCGAATTAGTGAAATTGAATAGTGGTCAATCTAAGCGGTTTGTCCTCCCGGCTACTAATTGCTCTTCACCAGGAGATAATACGGGTATACCGAATGGTTTTCCCAGGCCTGGAAATGTACCGTGTCCTGTGGGAACACCTTGTAATATCCGGCATCGGGGAACAAGGAAACCAGGTCACCGCATCGCTCGAAATCAAAAGTTTCCAGTAAAGCAGGCTCAACATACCCGGGCATGGCTTTAATTACCCTCGGATACACATTTTCATGGATGATAGTCTGTATTTGTTTGATGATGAATGGTCCTGCAGCTAACCACTGTTTGTAGGCTGCATCAAATTTTGGCCCGGCCGGGTAATTGATACTGGCCATAAATCCTTTCATGTCAAAAAACGGGCTGATCTTCGGGAAATCAACAGGGGTCTGAAATGTAAGTCCGATGCAGGGAACCCAGTCCAGGACGTTATTTACCGACATCGCCCATCCGCCATTGTTGATTTTCTGATAATCGTAAGCATATAGTAGATTTCCGGTCTTAGGCGCTGCAATTAAATAGGCTTTTAAACGAAAGTCGCCTGGCAGTTTGCCGTCTTTTTGCAGATAACGGATATACGATACGGCAAGAAATCCTATGCCGCTTCCCTGGCTGTGCCCGAGGAGAATAAAATCACGGACGCCTTTACCATACTGTTCTTTGATCTGGCTCACGAGTTCATCGGAGATGTGCGCCAGGCCCAGCAACATGCCAAGATGTACTGCGGCACCCTGCAGTTCGGCTAACTTATACTCAAAGGTTTTAGTCCCGGATATCTTGATCTTTCCAATGGCAGGGACCATGGGGCTGTAAAATGCGGCTGTAAAACTCAGGCCTCCCGGGTCCACGATAGAACCCCTGATAGCAATCACTGCTTTGTAATCCCTGATATTCCATACATCAAAGCGGTTCAAAAGGGGAGAAACCTTTGATCGGAAAACCTGTTTGATCCCCTCTGGTTCGGGAGTTTTAAATCCGCCGATATCGGCCGAGTCATAGGCACGTTCCATGACAGGGATCAAAGAAATAAGTTCAGCTTTGTCATATCCCGGTAAAAGGACTGCAGATTCCTTTTTTTGATTACATCCGGCAAATGAAAGACATAGTAGCGTAGCTGCAATAAATAAATATAAAGATCTCATAATAAACAGATTTTGGGTCAGGGTTTTTACGGATGAATAAAAGTACGAGTTTAGTCTGAAAATCCCTGATTGATTTTTCAGTGATCATGACTTTTCATTCGGAATTGCTTACTATGATCTCTGATATGGGAATATCGTTTTCGATTTGAATAAGTCGGGCATCAACCTTTGTAAGCAGTAATTATTTAAACCTGATTTCAGAAAGCTCCTTGCCAATCTGGTGGATCCCGGCCAGGATCTTTGCGGTCTGGGTTTCGGAGGGTGTCTTTCGACCATGAACATACTGGAAAAACAGAGTAGGATTCATTCCTGTCTTGTGGGCCAGGAATTTAGCTTTGATCACACGGTAGTATTGGAAAAACTGCTTTAAATCGATCTATCGTGGAATATAACCATCAAAACACAAAAAACCCAGGTATACCACAACCAGGATCGGCGAAGAGTGCCCTACCTTACCAGGTGATGAAAAGGTTCCCTCAGGTGTTTTTAATCCACTGCGGGGTATAGTCACTGTATTTGAGTTTAATTTCCTGCGGCAGGTCGCGGTATTTTCCGATGATTCCCCTGCAAATGGGAGAACCGCAGAGGCAGTTCAGCACCCAGTCGTCGTTAATGATTATCGAATAGTCAAAGGTGATCTCTTCATCCTTGCGGATGTCACGCATGGCAATAAGGCAGACATCATTCACAATCCCGGCGTTTGGATCGCAGGAATGGTTTGTCCGTACTTCGGGTTCCTTTGCCAGGATGTACTCATCGGTGCCTACATTGAAAAGATGGTCAACCACCTCCTGAGGATATTCATCGAGGTGTTCAATTTTAACCCTGGGCCCTGTGAAACTTGAGATTATTTCACCCTTCCGGATGTCGCAAACAGCAAAAATCCCCCTCCCTTTAAGGGGCGTCTCTTTTGCACAGATCAGTTTTTCCATATTGCAGGATTTGAATAATTCAGTATAAACTTACGGAATAATTTGAAACTCATAAACAAGTATATTCCAGAATCTTTGCCGGCATATTCCCCCTGCTTCCCAAGGTCATTGCCTCCGGCGAGGACTTTTTAAACCGCATGGGTGCCTGAACTGCCGTTGGTGACTTGCTGCTGGATCCCGAAAACAGTCAAGGCCGATGACTTCAATAAAATGCCGAAAGGAAAGATGCATTACGGTCAGTTCTGGCCAGGGAAAAGAACTCAGACATTCCCAACCTTCACAAATTTTTTCCAGACCTCATTATTTCCGGATGGATAATAAATTCCAGGATAAGACCCAAGATGACAAATACTGCCAGGGCCCATAGGGCGTCTCCAGGGTATTTTCCCAGGCAGCTTGGCAGCAGCCATGGAAATTTCCGGGAAACCAATCCGGCAACAATAACGATCAGCAGGATCAGCAGCTGCAAAGGCCTGCTACGGCGGTGAAGATCATCAGTAGTCATATCCAAAAATAAGAAAATCTCAACTGTGACGATTGTAATCAGCATAAATAATTCAGTTTGTGATCTCCGGCCTTTCTGAAACCTGATTACTTTTACATATAATTGTTTTTGCCGGAATCAATAAAACCATCATGATGAAATATCTTTTTTTAACCATCGCCATTATTGCTGAAGTCATTGCCACTTCGGCGCTGAAATCAGTTGAAGGATTTACGAAACTCTGGCCTTCGGTCATTGTCGTGGCCGGCTACGGGGTGGCGTTTTATTTTCTTTCGATGACTTTGAAGACGATCCCGGTGGGCATTGCCTACGCAATCTGGTCAGGACTGGGGATAACCCTGGTCTCGATCATAGGATATTTTTTTTACAAGCAAAGCCTTGACTTCCCGGCAATTCTCGGGCTGGGACTGATACTTGCCGGGGTGGTCGTGATCAATGTTTTTTCAACAACGGTATCGCATTGAAGGAAGCTGGCAGGGCAAAAAAATCAATACCGGGGCTAATTTGCTTAACCCTGGTATCGTCCCAATTCTGAACAGGTAGCGGTCACTTCATGATGTCATAAACGATTTTCCCGTTCATCATGGTGAGCTTCACTTTTGTGTTGCTGATTTCACTTGGGGCAATCTTGTGAAGGTCCTTTTCGAGTACAACGATGTCGGCCAGTTTGCCTACCTGCAGCGAGCCGATTTTATCTTCAAGGCCCAGGACATAGGCAGCATCCAGTGTACTGGCCTTCAAGGCCTCTTCTAAGGTGATACGCTCGTTCTCGGGCGGCATGATAGGGCGAATCTGCTGCGTGCCGTATTGAGGCAGGACCTCGCGTGTGATTGCTGCCTGAATCGCATCGAGTGGCCTGAAGGTCGACACCCAGCCCGATACCGGCCAGTCTGACCCGAACGCCACGCGTCCTCCAGCTTTGAGCACGGAGTTAATGCGGCCGTATTCGGTGGAGACAACTTTCTCCCCAAGGATTTTCAGCATCAGGCCAATGGTCGGGTCAGGTACCAGCCATTGAGGGGTCGTCTGAAACGTCACGTTCAGCTTCGCCATGCGTGTTACTTCCTCGTCGGTGAGGAAGAGCGCATGTGCTGCCGTATGCCGCGATTTGCTGTCGGGGTAAGCCTTCTGCGCCGCTTCGATCGCATCGAGGTAGGCTCGTGTCGCACTATCCCCGTAAGTGTGTGCATGAGTATTGATGCCGAGAGACTGGGCCTTCAGAATCGCCGGGGCAAAGACATTGGGGCTGAGGACGTAGTCGGAGTTGTAGCCCGGCCTGTCGAAGTATGGCTGGAGCATCACAGCGGTATGCTGTGACTCTCCCCCGTCGATATTTATCTTCAGGTCCTTCACCTGGAGCAATTCCGATGTATACTTCTCACGCAGCTTCAGCAGGATCGCCACCGGGTCTTTGATGTTGGCATCGTTCCAGTAGTAGACCGATACAATGCGCATCGGCAGCGTTCCTTCCTTCTCCATTTGCTGATAAATATCCAGCGCGCGTTCGGTTGGAAGAGCGTGGATTCCGGCATCGTAGGCTGAAGTGATGCCCGCAGCGGACATCCGGGGGAAAGCCGCATTCATCGCGGCACCCACGGCTTCGGCCCCGGGGGGCTCCAGCTTGTTGAAGACGAACATCCAGGCGGGAACCTCGACGAGCCAGCCTGTGGGTTCCTTTGTTTTGGGATCGCGCTGGAAATAACTTACAGACGGCACAGGGTCGGGGGTCTTTGAGTTCACACCGGCCATCTCAAGAGCCTTGCTGTTCGCCCAGGCACTGTGACCGTCGATTGCAACCAGGAACACCGGGCGGTCTGGGAACAGCTTGTCGAGGTCAGTCTTGTTCGGACCTGCACCCGGGAAAACGAAATACCTCCAGCCAAATCCCCTGACCACCTTGGCTTCCGGATGCGCATCACCCCACGCTTTCACCCTTGCAAGCACCTGTTCCCTGGTTTCGCATTGCAGATCTGCTCCCTCAGTGACAAGAGCCCCCGTGGGATGCATGTGCGCCTCGACGAACCCCGGCATCAGCATCTGGCCTTTCAGGTCGATAACCTTCGTTTCCTTTCCTATATAGGCTTCAGCCCCCTGGTTGTCGCCTATATAGGCAATTTTCTTGCCCACGATGGCAATGGCTTCGGCTTTTGGATTCTTGCTATCCATAGTGTAGATTGCGCCGTTCTTAAATACAAAGCCGGCCTTTTCAGTAATGGCAGTTCCACAGGAAATCAGCACCATCAGGCATGTTCCCAGCATGGCTCTCCAAAAATTAATCTTCATTGTGTTGTTTTTCATAAAGTCAAACATTTTAGTTTACACATACAGTAAGAGTTGCTTGCAATTTGTAACGATTGGAGGGCAGATTCTGCCCGGGAAGCGCAGCCGGATTAAAGTTACGAAAAGAATCATTCGCATACATTCCGATATTAAAAATGAACTCAGCCAATGAAATTGGTTATTTTTATCATGCGTTCTTCACTATTTCACTTCATTAAAATTTGCATTGTGAAACAAAATTTCTTCAAGTGCGATGACTTTGCTATCAGGATCATTTGCTTTCTACTCATCCTGGCATGCTGTCAATCCATGCAGGAATGCCTGGCCCAGAAAAGCAAAAACAGTCCACGTTAAAGCGGGTTTCTATTACGACAGGAATTCGACGGAACCTTCGTGGAATTTGAATCTTTCGGGCAATCTCGGTGACGGAACCGACGCCCTGATCTATAATTTCACCCGTAAAACTGAAAAAGCCCTGTTCAAGCAAAAAATGCTCTGATTCCCTTCTGCTTCAGAGTTTGAAGGTCACCCCTGAATTTACTGCAATGGCGTTGAATGGAATTGTCACCATGCGTTCCTGCCTGCGATGAATTTTATTATCTTTATCAAAGAAATCCCTCTCATGAAATCAGTCATACTGTCTGTTGCATTCAGCTTCGCCTTCATCTCCGCCTTCTCCGGGGAAATCAAGGTCATTCCCCGGGTCGAGGAACGCACTGAACTCCTGAGCATAGTTTTCAGGCTGGCGGGCGCGCCTGAATATATGAACAACAATATCCCTTCCTATGCCGGGGAAATGGATGCATATTTTAAGCCTTATAAGGAACATGCAGCCGTGAAGTTTGCAGTGAAGATGGGAAAGACCAGGGGTGTGAGCTTTGATGCGGTTATGTCTCTGGCTGTAAATATCGAGATCACCGACTCGGTGAGGCTGCGCGCCGGGATCCTGCCTCAAAGCATCGACAAACGATGGGGGCAGGAGAATGTACTGCAGTTTGTGGGACTTCTGAACCGGTTCTATGTTGAAACGAAATTCAAGGATTTCTTTACCTCCCACAGGTCTTTATATCAAACTACCGAAGAGAGATTTTCGGCTTTCCTGGATAAAGTCGATTTTGGCTGGTTTGAAAAATTCTACGGGATCGCCCCTAAAGGCAACTTTCACCTGGTTCTGAGCATCCCCAACGGGGGCGGGAATTACGGGGTCAAGGTGAAACTGAACGGGGGAGGGGAAGAGCTCTATGCTATCATGGGCAGCTGTATGGCTGATTCGGCCGGGGCTCCTTCATACCAGTCCTCCGTGGTTCCAACAGTGGTCCATGAATACAACCATTCCTTTTGCAACCCCCTCATCGATGCCAGCTATCCTGCCATAAAGAACGCTTCGGAGAAGATTTTCAGGACGGTGAAAAGCACTATGAAATCTCAGGCCTACGCCCAGGCACTGACCATGGATTACGAGATCCTCGTGAGGGCCTGTGTGATCAGGTATTCCCAGAGGAATGGCCCGGATGAGAATTCCTTAAAAGCCGGGATCGCTGAGGAGATGGCCAATGGCTTCCTGTGGATCGACAAGCTGGTGGATCTGCTTTCGGACTATGAGAAGGACCGTAATAAATATCCCGCGCTTGCGGATTTCATGCCCCGGATTGCAGGCCTTGTGAACGGTTTGTCGGCCAAACAGCTTGAACTTGATTTTAAAGCCTCATGCCCGAAAATCATATCCGTAAGCATTAAAAACAATTCGAAAAAAGTGGATCCCGATACCCCTGAGATAACTGTTACCTTCGACAAACCAATGTCGACAGCTTACCGGGGACTGTCATACGGTAAAAAGGGGAAGGAGTATTTCCCTGGATTAGCCAAAGGAAAAAAATCAAGATGGAACCAGGAAACCCATAGGGAATGGTCCTTTCCTGTCGCCCTGAAACCCGACTGTACCTACTCACTTTGCATTCCCTCGAGGTTCTTCAGGGGTGAGAACAATTACCCCCTCGACAGATCCTATTACCTGGACTTTAAAACGGCAGTAAAATAATTCCGCTGATACTTCGCGAAGCGGTAAAGGCATTATGATAAGGAAACTACAACAGCTCGAAAAAGCCGCGCGCGGAATCAATGGTATGAACCCCGGGCAAGCCCCGGCCCCTGATTCCGAAGCAAGCGGGGAATTTACCGGGATAGATTAAAATCAATAAACATATATAATATTTTACGTTTAGATATTGTCAACTGTTTTTGTACCTTGGCATTGTTTAAATGCATAAAAGAATTATTTTCAATGATCATTTCTTAGCGCTTGACATATGTAATCACAAACACGGAAAAACATGAAAAATTTATTCGTTCTGTTGTTTGCATCCTTTATGCTGAACAGTGCAATGGCGCAATGGAAACCAATATATTCAGGAGTTGGAGCAGATTTATTTTCCCTTCATTTTATTGACGCCAATACCGGTTATTGCGTTGGCGGACTCGGGGCTATCCTTAAAACAACTGATGCCGGCATGCATTGGACAAGCCAAAGTTCGGGAGGGTTATATTATTTAGCCTCAGTATATTTTACAGATGCAAATTCAGGCTATATAGCCGGCTTTAGCAATGACGAGTCCAAAATACTAAATACCACAAATGGCGGAGTTACCTGGAACTCCCAAACCACGGGGGTTTTAACGAAGCTTTATTCCCTTTCTTTTCCTGATGCAAATACAGGGTATATTGTTGGTTATTCCCCGGTAAGTCGCGGTGTGGTATTAACATCCACGAATGGTGGCGCTCAATGGACAAGCCAGGCTCCGCAGACTCAGGACACTTTGAATTCAACCTATTTTACAGATAAGAATACCGGGTATGCAGTTGGCGGCCTGGGGACAATATTAAAAACCACGGATGGTGGCGTTACCTGGACAAGTCAGACTTCCGGGACTTCCAACATGCTGCAGTCTGTTTTTTTTATAAACCCGGATACAGGATATGTCGTCGGTTGGCATGGTACTATATTAAAAACCACAAATGCTGGTGCCGTCTGGACAAGTCAGGCTTCCGGAACTTCAAATAATTTGTGGTCGGTTTATTTCATAAACGCAGAAAAAGGATACGCTGTTGGATGGTATGGTACCATACTGAAAACCATAAATGGCGGTGCCCAATGGACCAGCCAGGTTTCAGGAACAGTCAATTATCTGTATTCAGTTGTTTTCACGGATACAAGTACCGGGTATATTGCAGGTGGATATGGAACGATTTTAAAAACCACGAATGGCGGTTATCCATATGGAACTGATGAATTATCAGGGAAGTCAACCTTTTTGAGAATATACCCCAATCCGTCATCTTATAAAATCGCCATCGAAACCTCAGAAATACCTGCAACAGGCCAAATATCAATCTATAATATCCGTGGTCAGGAACTTATCAAACGAACAATCATTACAGCTTCAACACTGATCGACATAAGCGCCTTACCTGGCGGAATTTATCTTGTAAAGCTTCAGGGCGCCCGGTCTTTGCAAACAGGTAAATTGATCAAAGAATAAAGAGAAGTTATAAACATCAGAAGAGCTTACTCCACGATCAGCTTTCGCACCGAAACCCCTTCTGTTGTTATGATCCTGATAAAACAGATGCCCTTTGCGCGGCCTGAAAGATCGATAATTTCCTGAGACGAACCGTTTTTTTTACTGTAAATGACCTTTCCTTCTGAATTACTGAACGTGATCTCAAGGATGGGGGTGCTGTTTTCAATATGAATGACTCCGGATGAGGGAACGGGGTATATAAACGGGCCGCGGGTTTGGCGATCCTCAATGCCTGATGGCTTTGACTTCTGGATGACCGTAAATGCGACGGAAGCCCCGCTCCCCGAAACTAGCCAGAACCCGGCAGACCTGGCCTGGGATTCGGGATTGTCCTTGAGGGTTTTGAAAACAAGGTACCCATTGCCAGTCCCGCTCCAGGTGCCGGCCCATAGCCAGTCGGGCAGGGTTCCGTGCATGACCCAGTCGGATGAAGAAACAACGAATACGGTATCGGAACTGTTGGAGGTTTCGTTTAGGGTAAGGCTTCCCGGGCTGACATCCAGCAGGGAGAAATCCGATAAGGGTCTTGTCCAGACTCCAAGTCCTGCAAGGCCTGCGAAGAGGTCCGTCTTGCTGGCCGCAATGGAAGTAACGATGGTATCGGGAAGCCTCTCGCTTACTTTGACCCATTCCGATGCTGTGGAGGAATACCTGTAGATGCCTGCATTTGTTCCCGCAAAGACCTGGGATCCCGCAACCGCGAGGACGTTAATAAAGGGGTTTAACAATCCCGCAGCCGCGGCTGTCCAGGTATTCCCATAGTCGGTCGAGATCCAGGCCCCGGTCCCGGTCCCGGCAAACAGCGTATTGCCGCAGCTTGCGATAGAGTTGATATACAGGTTGCCTAACCCGCTGTTCACAGGGGTCCAGTTGTTCCCGTTATTGGCTGAACGGAATACTCCTCCTCCATGCGTTCCGCAAAACAAATACGACCCGGTTTTAACCAGGCAGCGCACATCCTGGTTCGCCAGCCCGGTGTTCGCAGGATTCCAGTTCGCTCCGTCATCCGAAGACATAAAAACACCACCGCTCCCGGTTCCGGTGAAGAGGTTCCCTGTCGAATCCTTCAGGATCGTGCGTACGTCTTTCGAACTCAGCCCGTTGTTGAAGGCTACCCAGTGCTCCCCGAAAGTGTTGGAGATAAACACACCCTGGTCGGTACCTGCATAGATCTCATTGCCATCAATCGCCAGGGAAGAAACATTGTTCGAATAAGCTGTTGCATGTTGTACGATCCATGAATTACCGAGATCTTCTGAATGAAAGACCCCTCCTCCGTTGGTCCCGGCAAAAATGTTCGTCCACCTGGTTGCCAGTACGTTCACCCTGTCAAAAGGCAGGCCGTTGTTGGCCGGGAACCATCTCATGCCGTCGTTGTCGGTCCTGTAAGTGCCTACGGTATTAGTCCCCACGTAAACACTGGAATTGTCGACCCCCATTGCATTGATATAATCAAGTGGTATGCCGTTGGTAATCGGGATCCATGTGTTGCCAAGGTCATCCGATCTCCTGAAGTAACCGTATCCGCCTGCAAAGATTGACGATCCTTTAGAGACCAGGAGCCAGATCGGAAGGGAGTCAGGAACCAAAGTCCAGGTAGACCCGTCATCGTCGGACCTGATCAGGTTCTGCCCGAGGGCCGAAATAAGATGACTTCCAACGCTGATGAGGTTGCCCAGAGAAAGATTTGCTACCAGGGACCAGGAAGATCCGTTGTTCACCGACTTGTAAATGCCTGAGTATCCGTCGAGGACAAACAATGCCGAACCGTTGTTGACCAATGACTCAAACAGAAACTGGTTGAATGTACCGTTCATGCAAAGACTCCAACTCCCTCCATGATCATCGGAGCGGTACATATGTGCGGATGTCATGGCAAATACCCTGTCGCCGGATGTCCCGACCAGGTTCACAATCTGGTCACCCAGCCCGAGGGTAAGCTGCATCCAGGTATCTCCGTTATCGGCAGATCTCCAAAGTCCGCTGCTGGTACCCGCGTAGACATAGCTGCCCTGGGTCGTGACAGAAAAAACAAAGAACCTGCCAGAGACAGGCAGCCCTGACCCGGCAGTTTCCCAATGCGCTCCCTTGTCCGCTGAGCGGTAAATGCCTCCATACGACTGGTCATAGTCAGGGCTGTATTCACTCAGGGCTGCCGCGACATATACATAGCTGTTGTTGAAAGCATAATTTTGTGCCAGCAGCACCGGCGACGGTCCGTTTGTCTGCTCCCACTGGGCCATGGTAAAGACTGGTAAAAGGAACATGAATAGCAGAAGTAAGGTTGGTTTCATCTTTGTGGGGATTAAAGAATACAGATTATAAAAATAAGAAAAATAATTGCACTGGGTAAGGATGATCGGAGTCAGGCACAATTTGCGAAGTCTCTGTTTGCTTTTATTACATTTGCATGGCGTCAAACTGACCGGTCTTGATCAGCCGGGCATTCCGGCGATGATTACTAAACCCTGGTGTATGAAAGTATTCCTTGTTGTTCTTCTCCTTGTTTCTTCGACGGTTCTTCCTGCAAAAGATTTCAATGCTTCCCTTTTCGGGATCTGTTCCGATGGCATGACGATGAATACAAAATCCATTCAGTATGCCATCGATTATATTCATGAAAACGGGGGTGGAACCCTGGTTTTTTACGTGGGGAGATATGTTACGGGCAGCATTTACCTGAAGTCTGATGTGTCGGTGAAGCTCATGGAAGGCGCGATACTCGTGGGTTCTTTGAATCCACTGGATTATGAAAAGGTCAACGGGATTACCGCTATGATCTTTGCTGCTGAACAGAATCATATTTCGATCACGGGGAAAGGGGTCATCGACGGCCGGGGATTCCAGGTCGCCTCCAACCTGGTTTCATTGATCCATAAAGGAGTCGTGAAGGACCCTCTGAAATACGACAGGCCCAGTGAAAGCATACGCCCCATGAATATTTACTTTCATAAATGCCGGCATATCCTCATAAGGGAGATCACCCTGAAGGATCCTGCCAGCTGGAACGAGACTTACAACCAATGCACTGACCTTTGCGTCGAGAATATCATGGTCGACAGTAAATCGTACTGGAACAATGACGGAATTGATATTGTCGACTGCGACAGCGTTCGCGTGACAGGCTGTTATTTTGATGCTGCCGATGACGGGATTTGCCTGAAATCCCATACTGCCGGCGCCGTTTGCAGCAATGTCGTCATCAGGGGAAACAGGATACGTACCAGTGCAAATGGTATTAAATTCGGGACGGCTTCCTATGGGGGATTCAGGAATGTCACGATCATAGGGAACCTGGTTTACGATACCTACCGCTCAGCTATAACTTTTGCGGCGGTGGATGGAGGATTCGTGGAAAATATCGTGGTGGACAGTTTAAGGTCAATCAATACCGGCAATGTGATCTTTCTCAGGATTGGAGAAAGGCGCGAAGGCAGGAAAGGCAGGATGAACAACATCTCCATATCCAATGTCTATGCTGAAGTGCCTTCAACCAAGCCTGATGCAGGTTACCGCTATGAAGGGCCGGTAGAGGATATGCCGAGAAACATATCTCCTGCTTCTATCGTTGGAATGCCTGATGCAATGATCAGGAAAGTCACACTGAAAAACATTGAGATCCACTACCCCGGGGGAGGGGATCCGTCCTTTGCCCGGGTCGGCCTGGATGAACTCAACAAGGTCCCTGAAATGGCGTCGGCCTATCCTGAATTTTCCATGTTCAAAGAGCTTCCGGCCTGGGGTTTCTACATCCGTCATGCCGGTAACATCACCTTTGATCATGTGAGTTTTATTTGTGAACGTAAGGACTACAGGACGGCAGTCGTGATGGACGATGTACATGTTGCCAGGTTTTCGGACCTGGAAGTTTCAGAGCCTGCCGGCGATAAAAAACCTGTATTTACCTCCGGGTGTTCCGATGTTGAAGTAAAGTGATCAGAGGGATCCTCATTACTTCAGGAAAGCTTTGCGTAAATCTTCCACCTGCTCGTCGCTGATGGGCGTCATTTGCCCCAGGGGTGCGCCTAACAATATGGATTTCGCGCTGAATTCGGCTATCTCAAGCCGGTCGAACGCCTGTAATAGCTTGTCTCCCGTGAAAAGTACTGAGTCGTTGCCTATAATAACTCCCGGAATACCGGTTGATAATAATTGCGGGATGTTCGTGCTGAACGGTAAAAGGTCATCAAATGACAGGGTTGGCAGATCCTGCAGGAATATCCAGCTTTCGGGTATGGTCCTTACGTTCATCCTGGTATTGGTGATCCCGAAAGCCATCAGGCAGGGACTCTGGGTTTGAATGATGGAATTGATACCCGGATTTTTCCTGTAAATTCTCTCATGCAACCATGCCGCATGGCTGGGGGTTTTGCCGGGCTCTCTTTTCCCCTGCCTGACCTGAACGATATCTTCCGTCATCAGCTCCCATTTGGTTTTCCCGGCCGGGGTTATCAGGAAATCATTGTCACTGCATCTCACCGAAGCCGTTCCATAGGTGCTGATCATCAATCCCTGTCGGCAGGCCCGGTCCATGATCCCGCAAATTGAGTATCTCTTATCCGTTTCATCTAAAGGATGAGATACCGCATCCATCTCAGGCATGAGTCCCGGCAACAGGTTTTCAAAGGATGTGATCTGCTCAGCAGTAAGATACCTTATATCGCCCAGTATTTTGCCGTAAAGAATGGTCCTCGCACAATACTCCAGTGTTTCAAAACGACGGTAGACATCCGCCAGGCTTGTACCGCCTATTACAGCCCCATGGTTTTCCATGATTACTGCATTGAAGCCTTTCCTGAACTGTTCATCGATCTTATTACCCAGGGCCTCGCTTCCGGGTAATTCATAACCTGCATATCCTATGTCTCTGCATATTCTCCGGGCATTGGCAATAACCCTGGTGTCGGGGATCTGCCTTGCAATACTGAAAGATACCAGGGCCGGGGGATGCGCATGTATGATTGCTTTGATATCCTTACGTACCTTGTATATGGCTTTATGGAACGGATACTCGGAAGAGGGATTATACGGCCCTATAATAGTCCCGCCGTGCTGGATACGGATGATGTCGGAAGGCTGCAGGGATCCTTTATCCACAGCCGAAGGGGTAATCCAGATATCCCCCTTGTCATCCATCACGGAAATATTGCCTCCGGAAGTCGTAGTCAGGCCATCCCTGTAAATCCTTTGGATGATGAATGATATCAATTCAGCCGGCTGCTTGGAGCTCATACCCTTTGCTTCTTAATGTTGAATGATTCAATTTCTTTAAGTCCGAGATCTGCTTCAGGCTCAGTCCCCGTGAAAACTTTTTTCCATAACACCATAGCTGCACCCAGGGCGGTGGCATTATCCATTTCAGATGCATAGACCGTTTTACCGGGCAATAGTGACGACAGCAGTCGCATGAAAAGTTCATTGCGGGCAAACCCGCCGGTGACATACACCCTATTCGTCATATCATGATCAGGGATCACCAGCTGAAGAGATTTCATTCCCACCAGGCTCAGATCAACGATCAGCTTATGATATGCCTCTTCGAAAGTGTCAAACACCGACAGGTCAGCAGGGGGGCATTTATTCCCCTCACCTTGTTCCCTGCTGAAAACAAGCGGTTCCTGCAGGAATTTATTTATTAGGCGTTCATCGGCCTTTACCTGTTTATAGCTTCCGGCCTCCCGCTTAAAAAAGGAGGCAATCTGCCGGGTATAAACATCATGGTAATGTCCCATGAAAAACCGGGATGATTTAACCTGCTCCTGATTGGTACTCAAATAGCAGAGTGCATCATGTTTCAGTTGATCCATGGTTAAAGGTTCCTGGTTGAAGGGATTCATAAAAATGCACCAGGTCCCTGAGGAAACTAAAATAAATGGATCCGGACTACCTTTTAAATAAGGAACCAGGGAGGACGAGCTATCGTGAATGCCGATACCCGCATGGATGATTTTACCTTCCAGTCTCAGCTCTGTTGTTTCATCAGCCGGAACAGGGCCGGGAAGGGTGATACCTTCATCGGTAAGCCATGGATGATAGCATTTCTTATCAAAATCCCACATTGCCGTATGGCAGCCGATTGAAGTAAATTCCGAACGGATCTCCTTACTGAGCAGATAGGATAAATACTGGGGGAAATGCAGGATGCTACGCACCTGGCCAAACAGCCCCGGTTTATGTTTCTTCAACCAGAGGATCTGCAAACCCGAATTGAGCATTCCCAGGGCGGGGGAGGCGGTATTCCTGCTGAATTCTTCGATGCCGCCATAGCGTTCATAAAATCCGGCAAGGACATCTTCCGGCATGGGCTTTAAATAATTATAAACAGGTGCAAGCCTTCTGCCGTTTGAGTCAAGATAAACCAGGGAGGCCCCGTAAGTCGCGAAATTTACTGCCCTGAGATCATATTCCCTGCTCCGGGCAAGCCCGTTGGTCTCCGTAATAATCCAGTCTTCAATTTTTACAATGTCGTCGCAGGGGAAGCCGTCTTCATCCGGGAGTTCTTCGAATTGCTGCTCTTCCTGTCGGAGCAGCTTCAGGTGACGGTCGAATAACAGGATCTTTTTATTGGATTTCCCGATATCGAAAACGGCAATCACATCCTGGGCCATGGTTTTCTGAATGAGGTGTTTTTTTTACTGCTTGACTGTAAACCTGTATTTCCCGGAGCCTGATGTTACGACTACGAAACCGGGCAGCCTCCCCTTAACCACCAGATCTGTTGCAGCATTCAAAGGTTTTCCGTTTTCCTTGACCGCAGCTTCATTCTTCGCCGGGATATAAATGGATGCTGTCGTATTAGTTGGGATTTCCACATTAAATTCCAGGTTGCCGTCCACAGTGATCCAGGATGAAGAAAGCATTCCGTAATTTGTCATCAGACTTGCAGAGGCATTGGTCAGTTCTTTCTCAATATAAGGCTGGATCCTGATTTTTTTATATCCTGCTCCTTCTGTCTCCGTGTTAATCCCGGCAATCACGCGGTACATCCAATCGCCTATAGCTCCATAGGCATAATGGTTGAATGAATTCATGTCGGGGGTCTGAAGAGTGCTGTCGGGCCTGATGCCGTCCCATCTTTCCCAGATCGTGGTCGCGCCCATTTTTACAGGATATAACCAGGAAGGATAGGTCTCGTTGAGCAGTAATTTATAGGCCACATCGGTTTTCCCGAAACGGCTGAGAACATCGCAGAGATAGGGTGTTCCCAGGAAACCCGTGGTAAGATGGTTATTGTATTTTTTAATATTCTGAACAAGCCGGTCTACCGCCTGCTCCCTTAAATTTTCGGGGAGCATATCGAACTGGAGGGCGAGGACGTAGGCTGTCTGAGTACCTGAAACAAGCCTTCCTCCAGGTGTTACATATTCATGATTGAATGCCTCTTTAATATCCCTGAGCAGGTTAGTATAATGGGAAATGTCTTCCGTTTTGCCGAAAATGTTTGCAGCATCAATCAGCAGCTGGGTCGAATGTGCCCAAAAACACTGGGCGATCAGGTATTTTTCGGTAACCGCTGCGCGTCCGCCATCATCCACCGATGGACTGAAAAACAGCCAATCGCCAAAGTGAGAGCCCGTATTCCACAAATAATCCTTGCTCTTCGATGTCATATAATCGACCCAGGCTTTCATGCTGTTGTATTGATTGGATAAGATCTGTTTGTCTCCATAGGCCAGGTACATATTCATTGGAACGATAGTGGCAACATCAGCCCAGCCGGTGGATCCGGCCTCTTTTTTCCCTAAAACATTGGGAATTACATGGGGGACAGATCCATCGGGCAACTGTTCCAGGGCCACATCTTTCAGCCATTTAGCAAAGAAATTATGCACATCCATATTGAATGTTGCAGTTCTTGAAAATACCTGTGCATCCCCGGTCCAGCCCAGGCGTTCATCTCTCTGGGGGCAGTCGGTGGGTACATCCAGGAAATTTCCTTTCTGCCCCCACTGGATGTTGTGCTGAAGCTGGTTGACCAGGCTGCTGGAGCAGGTAAAGGTCCCGCTTGGTTTCATGTCGGAATACAATGCGGCGGCAGTGAAATTATCCGGGTTTACTGCTTCCTTCAGGCCTTCGATTTTGATATACATGAAGCCATGAAAAGTAAAGTGAGGTTCAAAAGTTTCCACTCCATCTCCTCTGAGTATATAAATATCCCTGGCTTTTGCCGCCCTGAGATTTTCAGTATAGAAATTACCGGCTTTATCCAGGATCTCTGCATGCTTTATCGTGATGGTGTCGCCTTTCTTCCCTGAAATCTTCACAGTGACAAAACCGACCAGGTTCTGGCCGAAATCAATGACCTGCTCACCCAAAGGGGTCTTGAATATTTTGACAGGTTTAAACTCTTCATGTTTCCGTATAGGTTCATTGTAAGTTGCGATCAGGTCTGCATTTGGTGAGGGATGGATGATGACAGGGATCCAATTTGAATCATCGTAACCCGGCAAGGCCCAGCCTGATTTTTCATTGCGGTTGTCGATGGTCTCTCCATGATAGATCTCGGAGCTCATGACGGATCCTGTGGATGACTTCCAGCTCTCATCCGATACGATGGTCTCACTGCTTCCGTCGGCATATTTTATTTCCAGCTGAAATAGCAGGGCGATATATTTGCCGTATTCGTGACGGTGATTGGCCCAGGCTATATAACCGGCATACCAGCCGTTCCCGAGAGTCACCCCTATGACATTATTCCCCTGCTTTACACTTGAAGTTATGTCATATGCCTGGTACTGTATCCTTTTCCGGTAGTCGGTCCATCCGGGGGTAAAAAAAGCATCGCCCAAACGTTTGCCGTTGATCTGCGCCTCGTACATTCCCAATGCCGAGATATAGGCAGTTGCCGACAGAATCTGCTTTTTAGCCGTAAAGGATTTACGGAATAAAGGACAGGCTTCGGATTTGGCGAACCTTAGCGTATCCTGCATGATCCATTTGGCTTTCCAGTCACCGGCTGAAAGAAATGCGGTTTGCCAGGAGGCTGCCGGGCTCCATGCAGAAGCCTTACCATGATTATCCCATACCCTTACCTGCCAGTAATACCTGGTGCCCGACTGAAGAGCCGGTCCATTGTAAGTCACAAAAACCGATGAGTCGGATAATACTTTTTTAGAATCCCAGAGCAGTCTTTTCTCCTTTGCAAGATCGGGAATGCCGGCGCTGACCCGAAGTTCGTAAGCGGTTTGCATGACATTCCGCTGATCGGAGATAATTTGCCAGCTGAACCGTGGCCGGGCCATATCCAGTCCGACCGGGTCGATCCGGTCTTCTGTCATTAAATTCTGGACTTTAACCTGGCCGAAACCCGCAAAGCAGGTAATCAGCAGCATGATTGAAAGAATAAAGTTCCGGGTTTTCATTATAGGACAGATTAACTTCTTTTTTTCAGAACATCGGTTTCATATTCCTGGATTTCGGCGATATATTGTTCACCCACTGGGACATCAGCCGTAAGGCAAAAATAGTCATAAACTGCTCCGAAAGGCTTGGTCTTAAGGAGCTCCAGCAAAGCAAGACGCTCGAAGTATTTCTTTTCTTCCTCCAGCTTTTTTAATTTTTCTGTCGGTTCGAGAAACGCGAATAAAAATGCCAGCTGTGCAGCCCTGATTCCGGTTACATAAGCCCCGATCCGGTTAATGCTACCGTCAAAATAATCCAGGGCGATATTGACTCGTTTGACGAGATCGGCACGTACAATTTCCTGCGCTATAAGTTGGATCTCGTCGTTAAAAGTAACCACATGATCGCTGTCCCAGCGCATGCCGCGTGAAACATGCAAAAGGATCTCATCGATATACTGAAGGATGGCCGAAATTTTATCACCAACCTGTTCGGTCGGGTGGAAATGCCCGTTATCAAGGCACAGCAGTATATTGTTTTGTACAGCATATCCCATGTAAAATTCATGAGAGCCAACAACCATAGCCTCCGAACCTATGCCGAACAGCTTGCATTCGACAGAGTCTTTTAAGTATTCCTTAGGATAACTGACCGCGAAAATTTCATCCAGTGATTTTTTCAGGATGGCACGATGGGTGAAACGATCGACGGGTATGTCTTTTGAGCCATCGGGTATCCAGATGTTATTCACCACCGGGTCATTCAGTTGTTTCCCAATGCCTGCAGCTATTTCCCTGCAACGCTTTACATGTTCCACCCAGAACCTGCGAATCGTTTCGTCTTTACTTGAAAGCGTGAATCCTTCATCGGCATAGGGATGTGAGAAGCAGGTAGGGTTGAAATCAATACCAAGGCCGAATTTTTTTGCCCAGTCTATCCAGCTCTGATAATGCTTTAATTCAAACTGATCACGATCGGCACTCTCATTCTGAAAATCACCGTAAATGGAATGTATGTTGATGCGCTGTCGCCCGGGCACCAGGGTCAGGACTTTTTCGATATCCTGGCGCAATTGTGCCATATTACGGGCTTTCCCGGGATAGTTCCCCGTAACCTGTATTCCGCCACCCCCCAGCTCGGCATCCGGTCTTTCAAACCCGGCAACATCATCAGCCTGCCAGCAATGCAGGCTGATCTTAATCTCTTTAAGCCGTTCGATGGCTTTGTCGGTATCAATTCCCAGGCCGGCATACTGTTCCCGCGCAATTGCATACGCTTTTTTAACCAGTTCTTTGTTCATATGATGAATGTTAATTATAAAACGGGGGCAAATCCTATGACCAGTACGGATACCAGCATCACCAGCAGGCCGGAAGAAAGAACCAGCAGGGTCTTTCCAGAAACTCCTTTCCATTCACCGGTCATCATCCCGATTAGATTACTGAATACGATAACCAGTGAAAACAGCAGGCACCAGGTGATATAACTCAGATCAGCAGTCATTTTACTTGTACCCATACCTTTAAAAACAAATTGCGAGAACCAGAGCAGGCCGGCCAATGCTGCCAATCCGTAATATTTACCAGTGCCGGGTTTCCCGAAGTCTGTATAACTCTTTCTTTTCACGCTCATGTACACGCAATAAACCACATTGGCTATAAACCCGCCTATGAGGATGATTGCATAGACAGGATTATAAACCCAGATCGAACCCGGGTTCAGCTGTTTTGCAATTTCAACCATACCCTGGCCTGATTTCTCCCCGAATGCAAAACAGGCGCTCATGATCCCTGCGATGAGGGCCACTGCAAATCCTTTCCTGCTGCTGAAGCCATTGGCTTTCACATTTTCGGAGTCTTTCGCTTCTTGGTCTTTTAAGGTTGCCGCCCAGCCGCATATGGCGATCCCTGCAAGTGCGATAACCACTCCCAAAATGGTGATGATCCCCTGCCTTTGGGCAAAAACATGCGATGCGGTTCCATCCATAAAAGGAGGGATCAGGGTTGAAAGAGCAAGCGTAATTCCGAGGGGTAATGAATTCCCCAGGCCTATGCCGAGGTATCGGATGGACAGACCCCAGGTGAGTCCGCCAATCCCCCAGCCCAGTCCGAAGAAAACAGGCAGGTATATGCTGTCACAGGGGGAACGTCCTATGATTTCAAATAAATGGGGGACTGTAAGCATGGCAATGCACCACGGACCTATAATCCAGGCGAATAATCCCTGGACAAGCCAGCTTGTTTCCCAGCTCCAGTTTGTGAGTTTTTTTAACGGCCAGTAATATACAGCCGAAGCAAACGAACCAATCGCGATCAGGGCTATGCCATAGAATGAGTTCATAGAATTTTATGTTTTTCTTTACCCGTCTGGGGAACCTGGTATATTACAAAGTACAGGCTATGGCGAAAAAGCAAGCGAAAAGTACAAAAGATTTTTATACAAGAATCTTAAATCTTATCAACTACGGCAAAACTTTCAAGTTGTCGCTTCTCCCCGGGACCTGAGAACGTTAATTAATCAGATCCGGATTACTTAGGTAAATATACCGACATAAAATATCTGACTCATCTGCTTCTTTTGCCGTCAGACGTTTTCAAGACTCAAAGCATCTGTGAGAAAATCTTCGACATTTTCAGGTGTGATTACTTTAAAAACTGAGTGAGGATAGGCATTTGCAAATGTCTTCGACAGCCTGGCTTTTTCCCGGGGGGTCCATTTGAATTCCCAGGCATGAAACAAGCCATCCTCCTCTTCCACATAGTCTATCTCCTGCTGGTCCTGGGTGCGCCAGAACCAGGAATTTACCCAGATATCCTTGTAAGCGATATACTTTTGCCTTTCACTTATAAGATAATTTTCCCATAATGCCCCCCTGTCGGGCCTTAATTCAATTGGGCTGAATTGAGCAATGATAGCGTTTCTTACACCGTTATCATAAAAGTAAATTTTACGGCCGCGCTTAAGCTCTTTTCTCAGGTTCCTGCTTAGGGCTCCAAGCCGGAAAACAACGTACGCTTTCTCCAGAAGATCGATGTATTTTTCAACAGTTTGGTTGTCAAGCCCTATGGCCCGGCCCAGCTCACTGTAAGATACTTCATTCCCGGTTTGAAATGCCAGGGCCTGTAAGAGGGAAACAATTTTAGCAGGTTTTTTCAATCCTTCCATCATTAAAATGTCTTTGTACAGAAAGCTGTCGGTCAGCGATTTCAGGACCTCCTTTTCTTTTCCCGGGTTATTGATCACTTCAGGATAGGATCCGTATACCAGGCGGTGAGCCAACAAACGCTTTTCCTGCAGTATCCCGTGATGAGAAACCATTTCGGCAAATGCGAGCGGGTAGAGGAAATACTCCCATTTACGGCCTGTCAGTGGCTCCTGGGTACGGTTGGCAAGTTCAAAAGCCGATGATCCTGTAGCGACCACCTGGATCTCTTTCAGTTCATCGGTGATCAGTTTAAGGGAGCGCCCGATGTTGCATATCCTCTGAGCCTCGTCAATAATAATTGTCTTACTATCGCCAAAAACTGACTTCAACCGCGGAGATGATGCGTTTTCAAAGAGTTGCTGCACGTCGGTTTCATCACCGTTGAACCACATGACCTTTTGCCTACCGTCAAAGATCTGATGCAGTAAGGTTGTTTTTCCCGATTGGCGTGGACCAAAAATTAATATAGCTTTCCCCTTACCTAACCTGGTGGAGATGTTTTTAATGATAGCCCTGTTTATCATGAATTGAAGATTGCAATCGCAAATATAACGCTTTTTTGTGGAATACAAATTTCAAAACACAAAATAGCTTAGTTTAGACCGGAATCGCTGACCACCTTGTGCCGTTAATGCATCGTCCTTGAGTTGAATGATGAAGAATTCCCAAATTGGAAATCATAAAGTATATTTGTCCTATGAGATCCGTTAACTTTATCCTGGCGGCCCTGCTATGCGGACTGCTGGTTGCCGGCTGCGGAAGCGCCGTGGAGAGCAAGAGTCATTATGCTTCATCAAAACCTCTGACCCGCTGGTGGTGGTTTGCGAGGCAGATACAGGAGAAAGACGTCAGGTATAACCTCGACTGGGTAAAGAAGAACGGCTTCGGGGGTGTCGAGATCGCCTGGGTCTATCCTCTGAACCGGAAACGGTTCTACGGTGAACCCCTGGATACCAACTACCTCCCAAGGCAGGAATGGCTCAGCCCTGGCTGGTCGGCCATCGTTGCTTTTACAAAGCATTATGCCGACAGTCTTGGCCTGAGCTGCGATTTTACCTTCGGCACCGGCTGGCCTTTTGGAGATACGAAGGTAAAACGGGAAGATGCCACCCAGACCTGGCATGAGCGGAACGACAGCCTGAAATGGACCTATGCCGTAGTTTCCTGGGAATACCCAAGGAAAGGCTATATCATAAACCATATGGACGAGGCTGCGTTTGACAGATACGCGAAGCGGATGGGAGGCGCCCTGGCCCTGGCCTTGAAGGGGACTCCATCGGGACTCTTCTGCGATTCCTGGGAAGTTGAGACAACGAGGATATGGACCAACGGTTTCGGCGAGGCCTTCAAAAAGACATACGGGTATGACATCGAGACGTATATGGACAGTATTTACTCCCGGGCGAACTCCGGTGAACGCTACGATTACATGAAGCTGGTCTCGGATTACGTGGTGAACAGGTTCTACAGGCCATTCGCAGCGGAATGCCGCAGTCTGGGCGCTTTTTCCCGCGTACAATGCGCGGGAGCGCCTGTCGATCTGATCTCAGCCTATGCGTCTGTGGATGTCCCTGAGACTGAGGCAATGCTCTACGAACCGCCCTATTCAAGGATAGTGGCTTCGGCTGCCTGCCTGGCATCACACCCTGAGGTTTCTTCAGAAACATTCACCTGTACCTACGGCTTTCCAAAGTATGATGCCACGAAAAAGAAGATGGATTTCAGGCTCAGGGGGAAGGAGCAGGTTGCCGACCTTAAGCTGGTAGCCGATGCGCTCTTCGCTAATGGAGTGAACAAGGTCATCTGGCATGGCATGCCCTTCAACCCTGTTGGAATTGACACTATCATGTTCTACGCCTCGGTGCATGTGGGGAGAAAGGGAAACCTTTCCAGGGATATTCCTGCATTCAACGGATATATGGAAAAAGTTTGCGGGTATATGAAAAAGGGTAAAACTTTTTCGGAAGTCGCTCTATACCTGCCCGTGGAGGACAGCTGGGAAGCAGGTATGATGAAAGACCCGGATCCACAGCAGCCCTGGGCCTGGGGGGAATATGAGATGAGAAGGATGCTGCCCCCCGCAGAACTCAGGGGATACAACCCTGTGTGGATCAGCGGAAGCTTCCTGAAGAATGCCTCGGTGAAGGATAACATGCTGGTATGCGGGGATGAGGCTTTTAAGGTCCTGTATGTCGACGCTTCTTATATTGACCTCGATGCCCTTAAAACGATCGTAAGCTTCGCAGGAAAAGGACTGCAGATTTGCCTCAGGCAGCAGCCACATCAGCCGGGAAAAAATAAATCACCCGAATTCGACCATCTGCTGGCGGAACTTTCGGGCATGAAAAACGTTGGGCGTGAATTCCCGGGCAGCAGCGGTTTGAAGCCGCTGGTTAAGGGGGACAGCCTTCCGGATTTCTGGTGCAGGAAGGACAGGGATGAGTATTATTTTTTCATTGCAAACCCCCGGGCGATGGACCTTCACCTTCCGCTGAGTTACGGGCAGGCCTTGTGTCCGGATGCGGTTTTCAGGGACCTGGCATTTAACGTTAACGGCCGGCAGCTGAAACTACGGGTGGAATTCAGGCCCTACCAGTCGGTCCTAGTGAAGATCGGCAGGCGAGGTGATCCTGAATACCTGGATATTTCTTATGATCCACCCGTTCCAAAGACAATCAGCGCGGTTTTTCCCTGAAAGAACTGACGGCCTGCCTTCACCCTGCTCAAGTGGAAATGCTCAGAACATGATCCCCGTCGTGATAGTGTAGCATTGCCGGTAGTAATCAGCCCAGTAAGAGTTCCCGGCAGCGGTCACCTGGTTAAAGGGTTTTACACCGGGATCGCCACTGGTGAGGTAACTGTACTGGAACCTGATATATGAGTTGCCGAACGGTTTGAATTCCAGCCCGGCTGAGAATCCGTAAATCATAAACTGATTTGTTTTGCCGGTATAATGGTCGGTAATAAGCATGTTTTCGGGATCATAGAACATCTCTCCCCTTAATGCAAGGGAGAATTTGGGAAGGATCCAGTATTTGGCTCCAAGCAGGGCCGACACCATCAATCCCCGTTTAACCGAATCCTTGTTCCTGTGTTCCATTTTCTGTAAAGCAAGGTCTGTCTGTGCAATAAAATTCCATTTTGGAGACGGGTTCCAGGTAGCATAAAGATTGTTGAAGAAATAATATTTGTCGTACGAAGCTCCGGATGGGGCTATGTTGCCCAGGGCATTATTATAACTCAACGTGAGCTGCTGCACAGGATTCCAGGCTACATCGATGCCATACATGACCCGTGTGTTCTTGCCAAAAGGTACCGTAAAGGGATTGCCTGCCCAAAGAGTGAAGACCCAGGAACTGTCATTGGTGGTATATGACAACGCTCCTCCCAGCAGTGTACTTGGTTCGTAGTAACTTCCCACGGTACAGCTGCTTAAAAGGTTATTGATGGGCATGCTGGATTCGACTCCCACCGGGCTCTCAAGATATCCGCAGTCAAACCATAAGCCCTTATATATCCTGAAGCCCATGGTAAGCTGGCTTATGTAGTTCGTCCACATGGCCGTTGAATTGCTGGCTAACAACTGCGGCTGGTCGCCATACCGGATATCGCTGGTTACCCTTGCCCAGCGATTGGTATAATGAAGCGTAAGATCGAACATATTTACCCTGACTTCATTGATGAAAGGGCTGTTGCTTTGGAATTCATAGATATGAGAAGTGGGAATGGTGCCGCCTATGTTCCCGACATAGTAAACATCCATATAGGCCTGGATCGACAGGCCTTTCATCAGGGTCTTCGCTTTCCATTGCTCGGCTTTGGTCAGCACTGAGTCTACGGATTGTCCCGAAAGCTTTAAGGCAGGGAACAGCAGGATGATTGACAACATGGTTACAATCAGAAGATGGACTTGTTTTTTCATTTTACCGGGAGCTGGTTAATGCATGGTTTTGACCATGCATATTACGTAAAACTCCGGTATTTTTTTAACGAGTGTTCAGAATCTTCTCAAATGCAGCAGTTGCCAGGCGTTTTAAGAATAGACTCTCAAAGCTGTAGCTGCATAAAATTCCTTCATCTGCTTTTTCACTTTTGCAATGGAAATCAGGGAGATTGCCTGCTTAGCTGTATCAGTATTAGTGACTGCGGATGTCAGCCCCGGTTTCCCGGATATTTTTCCCAGCACCCTCACCAGGTGGTCGATATCTTTTTTGGTGTTTTCAATACCCAGGCTGATGCGCAAAAGTCCCGGAAGGGTGATCCATGGGAATACGATCACAATGAACCGTTGTATAAGTTCCAGGGTCGGGGTGAAATGCAAGAGGTGCTTGATGAGCAGATGGGCGCAGTGGCATCCTGAACGCACACCTATCCCACCCTGCAGGGCCAGTTCTTTGGCTAAACGGGTAGCCATAATCCCCTTAAGACTAAACAGAATGACTCCACCTTTTTGGGTAAAGCGGGGCGAGACAATATCCTTTATCCCGAAAATTTTAAGACCGGGTATTTGTGACAAACCATATAAAGTATAGGCAGTAAGCGCCTGTTCTTCTTCCCGGATCAGGTCCATGCCTATCCTTTGTAACAGGATCAGCGCCTTTCCCAATGCTGCGATTCCTGCTGCGTTTTCCTCGCCTGAAGACCGGAATAGCTCTGTTTCACGGGCGCTGAATCCAGGCAGCCCTTTTCGTACAACAAGCACTCCTGTCCCGAATGGAGCATATACTTTATGGGCAGAAAAGGCAAGGTAGTCGAACTCGCAGGCCTGCATATTAACCTTTCGGTGAGCCACCATCTGGGCGGCATCCACAAGCAGGCGTGCCCCAAAACGGTGGACGATGCTGCTGATCTCCTCCAGGTTGTTAAAGATGCCCAGTACGTTTGAAGCGCCGCTCACGGCCATTAGCCTGATCCGCTTTTTTCCGTGCATGCCCTCCTGGTTGTATTCGCGCATAAGTTTTTCAAGTTCGTTCAGGTCCACCACTCCATCATCGTCAACTCCAAGCCTGATAAGGGAAAAGCCGGGATGTATACGCCAGGGCAATTCATTGGAGGAGTGTTCGATCAGTGTGTTAAGTATCACGGTTTCGATATCCCCGAAGGATTCACGGCTCAGGTTTTCGGCAGCCAGGTTTATGGCTTCGGTGGTATTGGAAGTGAAGATCATATCATATTTGTCCGCGGGAGCGTCCAGAACCCTGGCGCAAATGGATCTGACTTCCCGGATAATCTCCTGTTGTACCGGCCTTGGGTGTCTCCATGTTTTGCATACTGCCTCCCAAACCGGTTTGAAGGTGGGAGTGCTGGCGGCATTGTCGAGGTTGATGAAAGGTCTGTTGCCTTCGGTGGTCGGTACAGGATTGTTTTGGCCAATCAGGGTATGCCTGAGTTTTTCTAAAAGCTCATGGCCTGAGTATCCCTCCAGTTCGTCATGATACAGTATCTCTTTGGCAGTTAGTATTTCGCCTATGTGATCAGTCAATGGATTTTTTTCCTGACGGCTGAGCATGCGGAGCGCTCTGGCAAAGGCGATGATGTTGATGATGGCGGGAGTACCGGCTTCGAACCTTTCCGGCGCATCAGCCCACATCACCCAGCCCGGAGCTATCAGCTTTGCCGTCCCTCCCCCGGCCTGGAACGGAGCACCCTTTGGCAGGGCTTCCCGTTTGACTGCCATTGCACTTACGCCTAAACACAGGCCGATGTCCCGGCTCGAAACAAGAGTATAACTCCCCGCTTCAAGCTTTGACTTGAGTACAGACACTCTTGCGGGAGTGCAAAAGACAACGAGGTACCTGCGTTTTTCAAGCCCAAGGTATTCAAGGATGATATCCCTGGCCTGTTCGAATAAGCAGGTGGTCGCCATCGAGTAATGCCCGCTGCCGCGGTGAACATTCGAATAGGTCTCCAATGCTGCGTGGACATCGCTTTCCCACTCCGTAAAATTACCTGGAAATGAATTCATCTGTAAAAAATTAATATGCTCCGTATCTGACGGTATAATTGACACAGGGTTACAAGGAGCCCGGTCGATGATGCCTCGAACCCACCTGAATTTGCATAATCCGGTTACATATATTAAATTTGAAGATAATTTTTTAAGGAATGATCTTCGTTCTCTAAAATCCGACTCCAAATACCTTGTCGATAATATTCATGATCATGAGAAACATAAAACTTACCGGCATGATCCTTCTTTCAGGGCTTGCCTTAATTTCGCAAGCCCAGCTGCCTGGTCACCACCCTTCTTACAGGGCTTCCGACAAAAACATCGTTTCAATGGATCCTGTAACAGCCGTTCAGGCTTCAGACGTTGTCAAACCTCTGCCAAACCTTGTGAAATCTCCGGGCGTTGTAACGGTACTTACTCTCGGAACTGCAGTCAACGGACTTGGCTGGGGTTACAACAGCACACAACAGGAACATCTCTGGGTTGATAATGATCTTAACGCCATTGTACAGACCCATCGTTCGGGCCCGGGCTCAACCCCGCCTGGTCTTTCGGGTTATTTTGCCATGGATCATGCCGCAAACAGGGGATCAACGCTTGCCGACTGGGCTATAAACTACCAGGTTTACGCATCCACCCTGAACCTGGGTGGCGCTTATTATGCCGATGCTGCACGCTATCCCCAGGGCGGATTGTATAATCCACCGGGAAATACCAACCCTGCCAATTCGTACCTGTGTTTCTTCGCTCCCAATCTTTCGGATGCGACTTATATGTGGGGTGGATACAGTTATGGCCGCGTGAAATGGGGAACACAGTCAGATTCAACCAAACATCTCGATTGGTACAACCCACCTCCCCGAAGGTATGTCCCCTCGGGCTTTACCATTATTTCCCAAACTGGGAAAGCTTATGCCACCGATATTCAGTATGATTTTGTTTCAGGTGTTCCTGCCGAAGGATTATATCTTTCTACCGGTACCTGGAATAATGCGACCAATGATTTTAATTATTCTTTCAGCACCATCAACCTTGCCTCGCCATTCGGCGTAAATCCCATGACTCCCAAGATCCAGGCCGATCCTTCGGGAAATAACCTATGGATCAGCTGTATCGGAAATAATGGAGACACCAGCTGCGTCTATGATTCAGTTTATTACCCCATATTGTTTCATTCAACCGACGGGGGACAATCATGGAGCGCTCCCATCGCCATTACACTGGATGGAGCCAGCGGGATCCCGGTCATCAGGAATTTTATTTCGGATTACAGGCTTGCTCTGGTTTATTCGCCGAACCCTGTTCCTCCCAGGGACAAGATCTCCTATACAACAGCTTATGAAGCGGATCTTACGGTTGACCAATGGGGGAATCCTCATCTTATTACCGCTGTCGGGCTCTGCGGCTCATCATTTTCACTGATCACTCCGGATAACGGAAATTCACCCCTCTTTGACAGTACCCTGGCCGTGTTTGACATTTTTTCGGTTAACTCCGGAGCGTTCTGGTGCGCTAGGATGATTGGAATTCCAAAGCATTTCCGCGGATTATTCCCAAGCTCTGATTATTTTGAAGATCTGAGAGTTAATATTTCGAGAGATGTAACTGGCAGCAAGATCTTTTATACGTATGATGACACATGGGCAGCAGGCGCGTGGAACAACAGCTCTCCCGATATTTTCGCACGCGGCTGGGACCTGGTTCAGAATAAACTCACCAACAGCCTCGGAAAGGATGCAGCCACAAATGCTACTTATCTTTCGGAGGTCACTCAGACAGCAATATGCGGAGATCAGGCCCAACAGGTATTCACTACATCCAATGGATATCAGATCCCGATGATGTGCGAATCGCTTTTGGGTAATGATCTTACCAACCCTGTCACTTTTAAATATATAAATGACTTCAGCTTTTCCAATTCAGATTTCATCATCGATGCCGGAGGACCATCATGGGGAACACCCTGCACTTTACCAACAACACAGATCGTATACGTTACCTCTCCAAACGGGTTTGAAAAGTGGCCTGCAGGTACTGTTCATAACATTACCTGGATTCAGGCCGGTGTAAGTAATATAAATATAACGTATTCGGCCGACAATGGCGTAAGCTGGAATGTTATTGCAAACGCTTACGCTGCGGCTTCAGGAAGTTATTCCTGGACATTGCCAAATGCGCTTTCCGATGAATGTATCCTTAAAATTACTGATTCATCAAATCCTGCAGATTATGATGTAAGTGATCATGTCTTCCAGATCGCTCCGTATGTTGGTATTAATGGCCACGAAGATACAGGGATCAGGGTATTCCCCAATCCATCCGGGGGAATTGTGAATGTTTATTCTGAGACGCCGGTTCAGGAAATCTTTGTTTACAATTCTGAAGGGATAAGGCTTTCTGCAATCAGGGTGAAAGGATGCAGAGCTCTTCTGGATCTTTCAGACTATGAGAAAGGCGTGTATTTACTTAAGATAAATACAGGGGAAAGGGAAGTCTGCAGAAAGCTTGTAATCTTATAAAAATAGCAAAAACAAACTTATTCCTGATGGCCGAGAAACCATTCTTGTTTAAATCTCTCATCTCCCACCAGTGGAAGCAATCCACCCGCTCGGCTTACTTTGAGAAGGGGATACTGATTAAAATTTTCATCGGGATCATGTTGCTTTACCTGGTGATAAACATGCTGGTAATGGGCCTGTTCATGGGTAAGATCATGGAAGGGGCTTTCCCTGATGATGAGGTGACCCTGGCGTTTTCGAGGATACTGTTTTACTATTTCATTGCAGATTTCGTACTGAGGTTCTTTGTTCAGCCACTGCCGGTGCTGGGTATTATGCCTTACCTTCATTTACCGGTGAAAAGGTCTAAGCTGTTTCATTTCCTGCTGGTCAAATCAAGCCTGAGCCTGTTCAATTTCCTGCCCCTGCTGATCCTTATCCCGTTTGTTCTCAGGTCGGTGCTTCCCGGTTCGGAAAACGGGTTTGCATTGTACTGGATCATCACTGTGATACTGCTGGTGTTTGCGAACAACTTCCTGGTTTTCATCGCCAAGAAAGAATATGTGCTGAAGCCCATTATCCTGTTTATTATTCTGGCAGCTGCAGCAATACTTATCCTGGCGGATGTCAAAACAAAATTCCTCGTATCACGGGGTTTTGCCTCAGCCATCACCGGGATCGCAGGGCATTTTTACCTGCTCATAATCCCCTTGGCAATACTCGTGATCGCATACCTGGCTTCATGGTACTTCCTTTACAAACACCGCTATATCGAGCAGGGGAGCAAAAAGGAAAAACTTCTGTTCTCAGGCAATAATAGCGGGTTCTTCGATTCGTTCGGCATCCCGGGCAGGCTGGTGATGATGGAAATCAAGCTGATCATCCGCAATAAGCGTCCCCGCGCCCTCCTTTCGATGAGCGCGATGTTCCTGCTATACGGACTCTTTATCTACCCGCCTCGCACGCGCCAGGCCGGGGAGGGGATGTTCCTGTTGGTGGGATTGCTGATCACAGGCATCTTCATGATGCAGTACGGACAACTGATCATGTGCTGGGAGAGCAGGTCGTTCGACAAGATCTGCACTTCGGGCCTCCGCATGCAGGATTATTTCAGGGGAAAATTCTGGTTCTTCGCGGCGGCAAACGGCACTTCATTCCTGCTTACGCTCCCCTACGCCTTCTTTGGTTACCGCATTGCTCTCGTCAACCTGGCATGCTTCCTCTATCATACGGGTATCAGCAGCTTCATTATCCTTTTTATGGGGACTTACAACAGCAAACGCATCGACCTTGGAAAGGGGGCCATGTTCAATTACGAGGGGACATCATTCATCCACTTCCTGACATTCCTTCCACTCATAGGCCTGCCTTACCTCATCTGTATGCCATTCTCATTCGCGGGGTACCCGAACCTGGGATTCGCTGCAATCGGACTTGCTGGCGCCGCAGGCATGCTGTTTTCGGGCGTACTCATCCGCAGTATGGTTAAACAGTTCAATTCACGGAAATATAAAATTCTCAACGATTTCAGAACTTCTTAAGCATGATAAGCATCAGGGATCTAAAAAAAATATACGGCAGAACCACGGCCCTGTCGATTCCCCAGCTGGAGATAGGCGAGGGCGAGATGTTCGGGCTGGTGGGCAATAACGGGGCCGGCAAAACCACGATGTTCAGGCTGATCCTCGACCTCATCGCCACCACAGAAGGGGAGGTGCTGATAAATTCCATCCCTGTGCAGAAACATGAGGAATGGAAGCTGTTCACGGGTTCATACCTCGACGAGGGTTTCCTCATCGATTACCTCAGTCCTTCGGAATTTTTTTCTTTTGTTGGCGGATTACATTCATGGACTGCGGATGATTACTCCCGTTTTTACCTCTCTCTTGAGGGGTTTGGCGCGGATGACATACTGCATGGAAAAAATCCCATCCGCTCATACTCCCAGGGCAATAAAAACAAGATCGGCATCATCGCCGCCCTGATGGGAGATCCCCGGCTGGTGGTGCTCGATGAGCCCTTCGCCCACCTCGATCCATCCTCCCAGATCATACTGAAACGCTTGTTGAAAAAGATCAACACCGAACGCGGCACAACCATGCTTGTCTCCAGCCACGACCTCACTCATGTGACTGAGATCTGTAAACGTATTGTTCTGCTCGAAGAAGGCCTGATCCTTAAAGACCTTCATACCGCAGGCGGGACTCTTGGGGAACTGGAGGCCTATTTTTCGAAGGTTTGATTTTATTTCACATCCACTATCCTTTGGTTTTGGCATGCCTGAATCAGGTATCTTTGCCCCTCGTTAAAAAATACCGGGGATGATTTCAGTAGATGGGCTTACCGTTGAGTTTGGAGGGACAACGCTTTTCAAGGATATATCGTTTGCGATCAACGACAAGGACAGGATCGCCCTGATGGGTAAAAACGGTGCCGGTAAATCCACGCTTCTGAAAATAATTGCCGGCAATAAAACGCCGACCCGGGGCAAGGTTTCTTCACCAAGGGATGCAGTGATCGCTTACCTTCCCCAGCATCTGCTTACAGTCGACAGCCGCAGCGTTTTTGAAGAGGCCGCCCAGGCCTTTGCCCATGTGCATGACATGGAAAGGGAGATAGGAGAGCTGAACGGGCAGCTTGGAACCCGCACGGATTATGAATCGGCCGGCTACTATGAACTGATAGAAAGGGTTTCGGCACTGAGCGAGAAATTTTATTCCCTTGCCGAGACCAACTACGATGCCGAAGTCGAGAAAATACTCCTGGGACTGGGATTTGAAAGGGAGGATTTCGGGAGGCCAACCGGGGAATTCAGCGGGGGCTGGAGGATGCGAATCGAGCTGGCGAAGATACTTCTGAAGAAACCCGACCTGCTGCTCCTCGATGAACCTACCAACCATATGGACATTGAGTCGATACAGTGGTTCGAGGATTTCCTTATCAACAGCGCCAAAGCGGTGATCGTCATTTCGCATGACCGTGCTTTTGTGGATAATATCACAACACGAACCATCGAGGTGACCCTGGGCCGGATCTATGACTATAAAGTGAATTATTCAACATACCTCGGGCTGAGGAAGGAAAGGCGGCAGCAGCAGCAGAAACAATATGATGAACAGCAGAAGTTCATATCCGACAACCAGGACTTTATCGACAGGTTCAGGGGTACCTTTTCCAAAACGAACCAGGTCCAGTCCAGGGTCAAAATGCTTGAAAAGATCGTCCCTATTGAAATAGACGAAGAAGACACATCGGCCCTCCGGCTCAGGTTCCCGCCCTCTCCCCGCTCGGGCAGTTACCCGGTAATCGTTGAAGGAGTTGCCAAAAGCTATAATGACCATACCGTATTTTCAAATGCTTCATTCAGCATACAGCGTGGTGAAAGAGTCGCTTTTGTCGGCAAAAACGGTGAAGGCAAATCAACCCTTGTAAAGATCCTGATGGGAGAGACTGCTCACGATGGCAGGCTTACGATCGGCCATAATACCATGATTGGTTATTTCGCACAAAATGAAGCCTCGCTGCTTAATGAAGAATTAACTGTATTTGACACTATCGACGACGTGGCAAAAGGGGATATACGCACAAAAATCAGGGACCTTCTTGGTGCATTCATGTTCGGAGGCGATGACTGGAATAAGAAGGTCAAGGTCCTTTCGGGAGGGGAACGCACCCGGCTTGCCATGATCAAGCTCCTGCTCGAACCGGTAAACCTGCTCATCCTCGATGAACCTACCAACCATCTTGACCTAAGGACAAAAGACATCCTTAAAAATGCTTTAAAGGATTATGATGGTACTCTGATCCTGGTATCTCACGACCGTGACTTTCTTGACGGCCTGGTCTCCAAGGTATATGAGTTTGGGAATAAACGGATCAAAGAACACCTTGGCGATATCCATAGCTTCCTGGAGAAGAAAAAACTGGAAAACCTGCGCACATTATCCTAATACAAGGGGAAACTATTACCCGCAGGTCTTTATTGTTGAACAATTCACTCGATCCAGACCAGCTTGCTTTCAACAAAAGTATCGGTTACCAGCCTGGAAATATACATTCCTTTGGAAAGGCTGAGTTCAACTTTTACCGACTTTTCAAATTCCACCTTGCAGTTGAAAACATTCCTTCCCGCCATATCATAAAGCATCAGTTCACCCCGGATCTTATCCACGCTGTTGTTATTGATCTGAAGAAATTGCCCGAACGAAAAAATGTCAACAACCCCGACAGCCATCTTTTCGTCCTGTCCGAAAAATGAATTCATAAATTTGATCCTGAAACGGTTCGGGGAATCGGATGGATCGAACCTGAACTGGTATACAGGTTCAGTCACCAGGTCATGGAAAGCGTTCAGTTTGATGTCTTCGAGAAGGATCCGGGTACCTGCAGGAAAGCTGGCAACACCATTTGCGGTAAGCGCAACATTAACTGTGGTATCGGACCTGAAAGCCACCTCCACCGTTGTTGACTTACCGGTAAAAGGAAGCACGTTAATAGCCAATTCGTTTCCTGCACCGATGGAATAGATATGCGAACCCTTTTCAGAGCCAAATAACTTATAAGCATCAAAAGAAGGATCAAATCCCGTTGTCGCTTCCTGGTCGAATTGAATAAAAGTTTCATCCTCGTATATGCCGGCCCGGGCTTTCAGGCTGAGGAGTTCGGGTACCTCCGTCTGATCTTTAAGAAAGCTTTCGGCATTATGCACCCTGGCCTGGTTGGTGATTGTAAGAGATCCACTGGTGAATGGTTCCGAAATATGGATGTAGAATCCCTGTTCCGGCGGGATATATCGTGAATGGTCCCCCGCTGTTCCGTTGAAGTAACGGTAATCGCCGGTAGCGTTCTTATCCGGATCCCAGAAATAGAAAGCTGCATCCAGGTTGGTTTTTGTCCAGCCTGCAGCCAGGTAATCCAATGCACTGGGATAGGGGTTGCCGCATAAGTTCCAGCCCGCCCATGGAGCAGCGCTGACCCGGGTAATATTAATATTTTGCTGAAGGCCGGTGTTTAGTGTTCCCGTAAACGCTTCCAGGTTCGATGTGGTCGATGGTTTCCACACCGCAAAACCCTTGAGAATATCAAGAGGTACGTTGATGGGAACAATGTAATTACTCCAACCTGTTGGGGTTGTCTGGTCGGAAGTGAGGAGATAATCATTAAGAAATACTCCGGACAAGGCGTTGTTAACGGGGGCAGAAATGAAATGCCAGCGGTCTGTCGAAAGGTATCGTTCAACCCTGGCAGTGCCTGGCCCGATGATCGTGCCATTATCAATAAAAGAACCTGTTCCGCCTGCATCCGACCTGAGGATCATGCAGGAAGGGCCGCCTAATGAAGTCCTTCCTCCGGCTGTAAGGCTCATCCCCGGGTTGACCGTAAGGCTGGCTCCGTTATCGATCGTAAGGGAACCACAGCTCATCCCGGGATCATTTATTACAGGCAGATTGCTCGCAGAAGACGGAATACGCACACTCTCTGCCGAAGGCACCCCTGAAGGGTTCCAGTTTCCTGCCAGTTTCCAGTTTGTTCCCGTTGAACCTGTCCAGGTGCGGCCGTAAAAAACATCCTGGATTGTCGTTCCCTGTTTTAGCAGGATATCATCATCCGGATCGAACCAGAACCGGGCAGGCTGTTTGGAAAAGGTCCAGGCAAATTCCTGGTTGTTTGCATCATTCATTACGTTCATCGTAGTTTCGGTACTGTCGCTGAATTTGACTTTCAGGACCACCGGCATTTTAAAAAATGCTGCATTGGTTTGAACCTGGGCGCAAAGAAAGTTAACATTCCACTGCCCGTTGCCAATATTCTCAAAATAGTATTTATTCTGATAGACCGGGTGGTTTGCGGTATATATCCATTGGTTGAAGAACCAGTCATAATTCTGCCCTGTGACTGTGTTAACCTTGCTGCTGAAATCGGAGATATGGGCTGAACCGAACCGAAGATTAGTATCGGCACAATAGGACTGCATTACCTGGAAAAACCGGCTGTCACCAAGGGTGTAACGAAGCATGTGAAGTACACAGGATCCTTTTGAATAGGTTATTGCATTGTTGAACAGAACATCCATTGAGGGTGTAGTGGTGGCCCAGGATGGCACTGAAATTGGCCAGCCGGGATTATTGGCGAGATAGTCATCGGCATCATAAACCATCTGTGCCTTATACGCTGCATATCCTCCGCTGTTCTCCCACCAGAAATTCTCGCTCCAGCTTGCAAATCCCTCGTTAAGCCATATATCCGCCCAGGTTGCGCAGGTGACAAGGTCGCCGAACCACTGGTGAGAGAACTCATGGGCGATCAGCCATTCGCTCCAGCACCACGGGCAGATGCTGGTCAGTGTCTGGTTTTCCATTCCGCCCCATATGAACTGTTCAGCGATCGAAGCAAAACCGTTTTTTTGAAACGGGTGTTCACAATAATGCTGGGAGTACCAGGTGGTCATTGGCCCGATTACAGATTCCATTCCTTTTATTGATGGTAAATCTTCACCGTCATTATAATAAAATCTCATGGGCACGCTGTCGGAAGGGTTTGAAAGTTTATGCCAGTAAACGATATCCAGCTTGTAGTTTACTTTGGATGTTACCACCATCAGGTAAGTTGCGATCCTGTGAATGCTTGCCCAGTGATATTTCAAGGTATCCCCGTTAATGGTGGAATCCATCAGTTTCCCGTTAGATCCAAGTTTAACCGACAAGGGAACCTTTGCAGTGAGGTCAAGGGTGGCTTTGTCGGATGGCCTGTCCCAGCATGGAAACCATTTCCGGGCCCCCTCAGGTTCGCAATCGGTGAACGCCAGGCCGTTGCCGGTATAAAATGCATTATCGCTTACATTATTATGATGGTAATTAATCTTTACTGAAAGTAATTCCCCCGGGTTGTAAGTCCGGTTTAGGGTAACAGTTAGGATGTCATTACTGTGGGTAAAAGATATCCCGGACAGTCCGACAGAGTCAATTGTAAGCGATAAATTGACGGCGTTAAGTTTTATTGAACCAAGCAGTGAATCAACTTTCAGGCTGATGATGCAGGAGGCTTTAAAATCCTTTGGATAAGGAGCAAAATAACAATGATACAGGTCAAGGTTCAGGGTGTAGTTTTGAACATCGTAGGTATGAGTAGGGCCGGATTCAGGGAGATGTCCCGGGTTTGCGACATTGTGCATTTTCGATTTACGGGCCGAGCACATGGCAGATCCCTTCTGAGGGGAACCTGCCTGACCGTAAACAGAATTCCATGCGAGGAAGGCGATTGGAATAAGGAAAAAAAGACTGCGCAGATTTCTCATGGAGTTTATTTCAGAAAACCAGCTTTTATCCTGAGCTTATTTCTTCGAGCTGACGTAATCTTCCAGTTCTTTCTTCGATTTGGATGAATGCAGCGCTTCGCCGATATCACTATAATTTTTCACATCCCAGGTGTGATCGTATGCAAATTTTGCAAAACTAAGCCGGGTTGATTCGCTGTCGAATATGTACATCACTTCTTTAACCTGGGTTGTTGTGAGACAATGTTCTGCGGCAAGTTTTTTAGCGGCTGAAAGTTTCATAGGATCAAAGGGTGGCGTTGAAACCGAAACAAGCGAAGCTATAAATGAAGGTTCCTCCATAGGGTTGGAACAGCCTTTTTCTCCGCTAGTCTTTTGTTGTTCAGGTTTAGCCGTTTCACCGGAGGGGGCTGCTTTCTTTTCGTCGGGAGGCGGAGGCGGGGGAGTTTCCTTTTTTGTTTCTGCCACATCGGACCATTCCTGTGAGGTGGCTTCAAGAACGTAGGCCCCTTTCGGGTTCTTGTCTATTTTATAATAAAAAGTATAATTGGCTTTGTTAAAGACCATTTTGCTGATCTCTTTGATAGACGGGTCGCTGAAAACAACCTGGATCTTGAAAGTCGGGCCTCCCGGCACATCGGCTTCAACCCTCGATTCCGGCGAACTGTTCTTGTTACTTCCACCTATGAACAAGGTGAATTTTTCTCCTTTCGGGGCAAACACAATTACCTTTGAGAATTGTGCGAAGGAGCCAAGGTAAGTTGCTGACAGCAACAATATCAGGATGAAACGAAATTTTGCTTTCATAATGGTTAATTTAATTAGACAAACAAAGATAGAGAGAAAACGAGTTGTTACCCGGAATCATTGCGCAGAAAGCCCTGGCCTGACACATTCGTTCAAAATTAAGTAATCTCCCGGATGAATTCTTCCTTGTACCGGGAGTCAAGGGGTTCGATCTTTTCGAAATTCTTCCAGCGGAAGTTCACACGCCGGCCGCGCTCGTCCCAGGAATAGACGTTATCAAACATCCTGCCGAACCTGAATTTGGTGGAATCATAGTACACCGCATGGGCTACCTGTTCTCCGGTGCTGATGTCGTTACCGATAAACGCAAACTTGATATGCAGCAGTATCCTGCCATGAAGTGAATCGTTCAGCGCCTGCCTCAGTTTTGCAGTATCAAAATCATCCAGGCAGATATCATAATAAAGGATACTCTCCATGTCGGCCATTTCTTCTTCATGCTGAAATATCCTCACCCTGGAATTGTTCTGAACTATCCAGGCTTCAAACTTTCCTTTCATGTCGATTAGCGTCCTGCCTTTATTTCCGAGACGGATCGACAGGAACCACTTATCCTTGCGAAGGCGGATGTAAACGAAGCGGGTGGTGAAAATATCATCCCTTCTCCTGATCACGAAATAGACCAGGAAACCTGAAAAAATGGAAGTGAAGAACAGTGAACTGAAGGCTTCGGTCATCAGAATATACCTTCCCGAGGAAGTGAGGGGGTAGATGTCGCCATAACCGATGGTGTGAAAGGATACGATACTGAAATAGATCGCTTTCTGGAAATCGATGGGCTCGTAAACTCTCTGTATAGGCCGGTAAAATCCAATACTCCCGGTTTTATAATACAGGATGGCGAAAAGGAAGATCAGCAAGGTGTAAATCCCTATGGTAATGATCAGGAATTTGAAGATCTCCCGGGTCTTTGCAGTGAGTTGCATAAGCTAAAGATAGTCATCCAAAGATAATAAATAATCGTTAAATCCATTGGTCCATTGTCTTCATTTTCACCAGATTCGAAATAAAGCCGTACCTTTGCACCCCAATTTGAAAATCATGGCATTAAACAGAGTAAGAAATATAGGTATTGCGGCCCATATCGATGCAGGCAAGACCACGGTAACCGAACGCATACTGTTTTTCACAGGCACCACCCGTAAAATGGGAGAGGTTCACGACGGACAGGCTACCATGGACTTTATGAAACAGGAACAGGAACGTGGTATCACCATTGCATCAGCAGCGATCTCATGTGTATGGAATAATTATGCGATCAACCTCATCGATACCCCGGGCCACGTTGACTTCACCATTGAAGTTGAACGCTCTCTCCGGGTCATCGACGGAATGGTAGCAGTTTTTTGTGCAGTGGGAGGAGTTGAACCCCAGAGCGAAACCGTATGGAACCAGGCCGACCGCTACCGTGTTCCCCGAATTGCTTTTATCAATAAGATGGACAGGACCGGCGCTGATTTCCCGGCTGTTGTAGAGCAGATGAACAAATATCTTGACGCCAATGCCTTTCCTTTCCAGGTTCAGATGGGGGAGGAAGAACATTTCGACGGTATCATCGACGTGATCGAGCGCAAGGCATACAAGTTTGAGGAAAAGGAGAGGATTGAGATTCCCATTCCCGAAGAATATAAAGCAAAAGTTGAACAGGCCAGGATAAAGGTGGTTGAAAAGGTTGCTGAATTCAACGAAGAGATTATGGAGATGTTCTTTGAAGAAAAAGACGTTCCTGCCGAACTTCTGAAACGGGTCGCACGCGAAGCCACCCTTAAACTGCTTATAACACCGGTCTTCTGCGGTGCCGCCTATAAAAACAAGGGCATTCAGCTGATCCTGGATGCAGTGAACGATTACCTTCCATCACCTATCGATAAAGGAGCAGTAACAGGCACCGACCTGGATGATCCCGAAAAACTACATTCCTGCCATCCCTCACCAAAGGAACCGTTTTCGGCCCTTGCATTCAAGCTTATCCACGATCCTTATGTAGGGCAGCAAACCTTTACCCGCGTGTTTTCAGGCACCCTCAGGAGCGGGATGCAGGTGTATAATTCCACGAAGAAAAAGCACGAACGCATCGGCCGTATCATGAAGATACACGCCAAGGAAAGGGAGGAAGTTGCAGAAGCAGGTCCCGGAGATATTGTTGCGCTCATAGGCCTTAAGCTTACCAAGACAGGCGACACTCTCTGCAGCGATGATCATCGCCTGCTGCTCGAAAACATCCATGTTCCGCCTTCAGTAATTGAATTGAAAATAACACCTGCAAAGCGCGGTGACCAGTCAAAACTCGGGGAAGCGCTTCATAAGCTTACAACCGAGGATCCCTCGTTCAATGTAAGATATGACGAGGAAACCGAAGAAACCGTGATAGCCGGGATGGGTGAACTTCATCTCGAGATCATCGTTGACCGTCTCAAGACCGAATTCAAGGTTGATGCCATTGTAGGAGAGCCTTCCGTTGCCTTCCGCGAAACGATCACCCAGGAAGTGGAATCGAATTACAGGCATGTTAAGCAAACCGGGGGCAAAGGCCAGTTCGCGCATACTGTGATGCGTATTGAACCCAATCCGGGTAAGGGATTTGAATTTGTGGAACATATCAAGGGAGGGGCGATCCCGGCCGAATTTATCACTTCGGTGAGAAAAGGTCTTGAAAAGAGCCTCGATAAAGGGATTCTTGCAGGATATCCCATCGTTGACGTACGTGTGACCCTGCTCGACGGCAGTTTCCACGCAGTCGACTCCTCCGATATGGCATTCCAGACCTGCGCAGCCATCGGCTTCAAGCAGGGATTCATGAAAGCAAACCCCATTCTTCTCGAGCCTATCATGAAAGTCGAGGTAAACACTCCCGACGAATACATCGGTGATATCGTAGGTAACCTCAACCGCCGCCGCGGCAAGATTGAGGGCATGCGCCGTTACCGAAAGGGATCGCAGAAGATCAACGTTTTTGTACCCCTGATGGAAATGTTCGGCTATTCAAACCAGTTGCGGAACGTTTCATCCGGTCGTGCAAACTACGCGATGGAGTTCTACCAATACCAGGCATTGCCGAAGGCCTTGCAGGAAGAGGTGCTGAAGAAGGTTGCAGCAGAGAAAAAATAGGAAATGAATATCGAATATCGATCAACGATCTATGAATTTTGAAGTGATCAGTTCAACATTCGGAATTCGTTGTTCAATATTCGTCATTCAATTTTTTCAACACCCAACCGCCTGAATCTTAATTTTACCGGGTAATAATTGCCCCAACTTAACGTTTGTAAGAAAACAAAAATATTACAGACATGCATTATAATACATTAGGAAATACTGGGGTTCTTGTATCCGAACTTTGTTTGGGAGCCATGACTTTCGGCGGCAAGGGATTCTGGACCAATATCGGCAGGCTGCCCCAGGAAGAGGTAACGAACCTGGTTAAAATTGCCATTGATAGCGGCATCAACTTTATAGATACAGCTAATGTGTATTCCGAAGGACTTTCCGAGATCCTTCTCGGCAAAGCGTTGAAAGACCTGGGGATCGACAGGCAGAACGTGTTCATCGCAACCAAGGTCAGGGGCCGGATGGGCGAAGGGGTCAACCAGGTGGGTTTATCGAGGTTGCACATTCAATACAGTGTTGACGAAAGCCTGCAAAGGCTGGGCCTCGACCATATCGACCTGCTGTATATCCATGGAGTGGATCCCATTACCAGCCTTGAAGAGACCATGCGAGGTCTTGATGAAATAGTGAAATCGGGCAAGGTGCGCTACCTCGGTATCAGCAACCATCCCGCCTGGATGGTGGTCAAAGCAAACTCGGTTGCCGGCATCATGGGATGGAATAAATTCGTCGCCCTGCAGAATTATTACAGTATCGCCGGACGGGACATAGAAAGGGAGATTGTTCCCATGGCAGTTTCCGAAAATCTCGGGATCATGCCCTGGAGCCCGCTGGCAGGCGGATTTCTCTCGGGAAAATTCACAAGGGCAGGACTTAAAGCCGGTAACAGCCGCAGGGATGAATTCGACTTTCCCCCGGTGAACAAGGAAAAAGCATATGATATCATCGAGGTGATGCAGGAGATTGCCTCAGCCCACAATGCAAGTGTTGCCACTGTGGCCCTTGCCTGGATGCTCCGCAAGAAAGGCGTTACAAGCATTATAATCGGCGCGAAAAAAGAAAAACAGCTGCTCGAAAATATCGCCTCTGCTTCTTTAATTTTAACTGCGGATGAGATGTCCCGGCTCGATGCAATCAGTGAATTGAGCAAGGAGTATCCTGGCTGGATGATCGAGCGCCAGGCCGACGGGCGAGTGGCGAAAGTTTAATTAGCTCGCATCTTTACACCGCCGCTACGGTGGCAGCGGAGCGATATGATGATAGGTTTCTCCGGCAATTTCCAAGCTCCTCGCACCTGATGCGGCTTGTGTAAAATGCTTCGCTAAAATACAATTTTGCTTCTCGCTACCTCGCTTCTCGCTACCTCGCTACTTTTTTAAGCTGTATACACCCACCCCGAACAGGTAGAGCATGCAGGCGATCAGTACATAAATGCCTGCGACGACTGAGCTGAGATCACTCACCCAGCCCATGATCAGGGGAATGACGGCACCTCCGCAAATGGCGCTCATCATGAGGCCTGAAATTTCATTGCTGCGGTTGGGATATTTTTCAACGGCAATGGAAAACACAAGGGGCCAGATGTTGGCAACGAACATCCCGATAAGGAAAACCAGGACCCAGGCTGAAGCAGCCGAATGAATTACCAGTATTGCGATGAGGGTCAGGATGCCCAAAAACGAAGTCACCATAAGGAAGCTGCGTGACGACAGTTTTGTAAGAAGAAGTGCACCGGCAAAAGTTCCCAGCATGCGGCCGAAGAAGTAGACAGAACGTCCCGACTTGGCAAGTGAAGGATCAATGCCAAAGTGTTTGATAAGGAATTGTCCTGAATTCGAATTAAATCCGACATCCACCCCAACCACAACAAAAATTGCAAGAACCATCAGTAGTATGAAGGGGTTGCCGAGCAGGCTGAATGCCGAGCCAAAAGTGACTTTGATGTCTTCCTGCCTGCGCTCATCAACTTTGGTAAATCCAAGCCAGATTGCTGACAGGATGGATACAATGCCGAATACCAGGAAAAGCAGTTTCCAGTCGCCGAATTTCAGGGCGAAATAACCCGCAAGCGGAGCTCCTATCATCGAGCCGATGGCCTTGACGAACTGTGAAAAACTAAGGAAACTCGAAGTGCGGTTCGAAGGCACCACATCCACCAGCAGGGGGTTGGCCGAAACCTGCACAATAGTGTTTCCTATCCCGAGCAAAGCAAACCCGAAAAGCACCATAGAAAAGGAATACATGAAGAACGGGAACAATAATCCGAAGGCAGTCACCATAATCCCTGCATTCAGCATTTTACGTTTGCCTATCCTTGCCTGCATAATACCGACAGGCACCGACAGAAGCAGGAACCACAGAAAGGCAGCCGAAGGAATCAGCTGGGCAAGGGTATTAGAAAGCCCCATATCGCTTTTTACATTATCCACACCAATGCCTACCAGGTCCACAAAGCTCATTACGATAAAAGCCATCAGGACCGGCAGCAGTTTCGGGATATTCAGTTTTTTCTGTTCCATGGAATTGTTTGTTAGGGTGATCAACGACAGGCAAATATAAAAAACTCCCTGATAGAAATAAAAAAAGCTGTCTTCCCTGCGGAAGACAGCTTTCAACTCAGTCAGTACTCAATCAACGTTACAGCCTTAAATAAGGCGAAAAGAAAGTTTGATGCGATAATACTGGTTCATCGGGCTTTGCAGATTGTGGAACTGGATATCCGAAAGGGCCTTTCTTACATAATCCGAAAGATCTTCACTGTTTGAAATAATACGTTTGACAATCAGCTTGCCATCGTTGGTAATGGTGAAAATGACATCTGCACAGCAGGCATTCTCCTTAAGATTATAAAACCCGGGATGCGTTACCTGTTCTTTTATGGTTTCCCGTATGGTTGCAGAAGTGTCTTTTGAGACTTTCCCGGCCCAGGCTGGTGCGGCCAGGATCAGAAGAGTGATCAATGTTGCAATAAAGATTTTGGCTTTTGGTTTCATGGTTTATTCCTCCATTATTTAATTTATTCTATAGGTCGTTTTATTTTCATCAGGGTTACAAATTTTACATACTTTAACAAATGATTAACAGTTCTTTAGACTTCAGTTCAAAGGTACATTCCCTCAAACCCCTGGTCAAAAATTATTCGGTATCGCGATAAAAATGAATCCTGTAACTCATGGGATTATCGCTAAACTGAGCGTGTGGATATAACAGGCCTGAAATCTGTCGCCAAAATGCCCGTTTTGATGTGTGAATTTTTTTTAAACCGGTTTTTTGAAAAACATCCTCATATTAAAAGATTGTTATTACTTTGTACAACGGTTATGCATTAATATAAAACCATATATCATGAGAAAAGCAGTTATTATCATGGTTATTGCCGCCCTGGCCATTGGCGGAACCATCACTACTTCCTGTAAGAAAAAGGACAAAGACCCCACTTATCCACAGCTCGTCGGAAACTGGAAAGGACAAACCAGCCAGCACATTCCTATCGAGGTCGATGTTGCAAACAATGGCGGGGATCTTTATGTCACCTATGTCAACCTCAGATATTCGGCAGGACCCGGTGATACATCATCAGTTATCAGATACAGCAGCAGCGGACTTTACCAGATGTCGGGAACTTCATTCTATATTTTCCTGGATGGCACGGCCCCAAACCAGACCACTATAGCCGGAGTATACCACCTCGACACTCTTAAGTTAGTAGGAAATTTCATTGGTTATTCCGGGAATCCCCCTGTTGCAACAAGCGGCACCTATACTGCATTGAAAAGCGCAAAATAAGGACATCATTTCACCGGTCCTGCAGCAGTATACTGATCCATCACATTATTCAGGCTGCGCTGGCAGACTTTGCAGAAATGGATGTGACGGGTATACATGATGCAGTCGAGTTGTGAACGGTACATCCCTTTCTGGGTATAGTTTGCACCTTCGAACGCTCCCACTGCATCCTTGTATTTTTCCTTGGAAAAATATTCGTCCTCCTGCTTATACTGCCTCATAAACAAGGCTTCCATGACTTCTTCAGGCACTTTCATGTGGCGAAGGCTGTCGCGTTCTTTCTGGACTTCATAACCGAATTTGTCGAAAGGTTCCTTATTCCAGGGAGTGGGTAAGGGAGTGCCCGGGGTAACAAGTTCCTTCCATTTCAGGTTGTTCTTGTCAAGTAGGGCCGTAACGTTAGGCTCCCAGGGCTCGAGTTTGATATCCTGGGCTTCATAGGAGACCGAAGACGTATAATATTCATCGGCAAGCCCGCCGAGATGATGCCCGAACTCATGCACCATGATATATTCGGCATACTTGTTATCCACCGACACCGTAGTGTACAGGTTATAGATCCCTCCGCCTCCGTAAGTGCGCTCATTCACAAGTATGATCATGAAATCATAAGGCACCTGCGAAGCCGCGTTCCTTACCGTTTTGTTGTCGAAAGTAAGCGCATACCTCTCCGAATCAAAGGCTCCGTATTGCACGCCCAGCGCGCTACGTTTGAACACCCCGGGATGCGGTTTGCAAACACCCGAAACCTCCGAAGGGGTTTCAACGGCCCGGATATTGATGTCCTTCACCCTTGATTTATAAGGTTCCTGGGCCATCATGAAGGCCGATAGCTTCTTCGCATCGGCTTTGAACTTTCCCATTTCTGCCCTGGTGTAGCCGTCGCCAAGGATAACAATATCCACTTTAGCCGAAGCCGGACCGTTATCCTGGATCACATCCACGGTATTGGTATGGGCGAGGTCGGCCGGGTTTACTTCCCTTGATGCAGGGTCAACATCGGTGGTCCATATGGTTTTGAATTTGTTTGTCTGCAGATCACGTTTAGCCATGATCACAGTCACCGGTTTCAAAGGCCATGGAAAACGTATGGATTCGTTGAACGATCCCCAGGTCTTATCCGCTTCCGGTGTGCTTGACCACTCGCCGAAAATATTCGCAAATCCGCGTGAATATAAAAGGGTTTTGCTTTCCTTGTCTATCACGCTGAAAAAATACGGCCCCATGGCGAGCCTGTCGATAAGCACGAACCGGCTTCCCGGCCAGGGCCCATCAGATACGATGCGGTCAACCGCAAAATGTTCTTCTTTGGATGTGCCGCTGTGGTCGAAATCAAGACGCATGGTCTTGTCGCAGAAGTACTGGTCGAATTGTACGTTTCCGTTATCAACGGCCTGGATTTCAGTTTTTGTTGAATCTGAGGCCGTAACAACTGCCTGTTGTTTTGCAGGTTGATTGCACGAAGCCATGATCCCGGCAATAGCCAAAAGAAAGAAAATTTTTTTCATATAATTGAAGATTAGGTTCGGGATGATAAAGATATAAAATCCCCTGAGTTCTTATCCTTATTTCAGAGTCTCCCCGAAAACCTGTATCAGATGTTTGGTTGAAGGACGGTCTTCGGTCATCTGGCTGATATATTTCCAGGCAAACCTGCCTTACTTCAGTTTTATCCCACCTTCGTACATCTGCACTTTAACGACAGGAACGATGTTTTCATCGCCTCCAAGGGTCACTCCCTGGTACTGGAAAATGTCGTCTTCCTTGTGATAACGGATCTCCCTGAAGGAGGATTTTGGGAAATTGCAACTGCTGTATTTAAGATCGGCATCGAGTTTATATGCCGTCCCGGGTTCGAACATCAGGTCCACATTGCTGTATTTGCAAACAAGTTCAATGCCTGTAAATGTTTTCCCCACCTGCATCACGCTCACCTTGTCCTCATGGCTGCCGGTCATGATGAGGCTGCCGTCAAGCTGAGTGACCTTGAAAGAGCTGTAACTTGACCCGGCTTTGAGATCGCCCACCTTATCAAAGCTGAATTTATTTTCATATGAAGTAATCGCCGCACCCTTGCAGGAAATGAATTTAATAGTACAGTATTTGGCGGTCATGGCAACGACATCGCAGTTCCCTGCAGTAAGATTACATTCATAAAGATCAAAAGCGCCTTTGCTGAAATCACCCAGGGTGAAAGTGGTGTACTTGCCCTTGACGCCCAGTACTCCGTGCCTCAGGATATGCATTTTGTCCTCGTATGAGTTGATGCTCATTTTGCCGGCGCTGCCGATCTCGGTTTCAGAATACTTTGAATCAATGGTCAGGTTTCCCGCATGGCTCAGTTTAAGATTCGTTTCATAAAGCGTCAATACGGCATCATTCACAGAATCAACGGTTACCTTCCCGTATTTAGCAACCATGACCTGGCAATTCGGAAGCTTCCCGGCGATCATGTCACTTTCATAAAGATCCAGGCTTATTTTCCCGTTCAGATCGGGCAGGGTCACTTTCTCATAGGCCTGGGTAAGCGAAAACGGGCTATCCTTCGGCATGGTCAGCACGAACGAAAGGTCAAGCTTTCTCAGAACAACCACCTCGCAATTGAGCAGGGTCACCCTGACCTGGTTTGCAGGGAAATGAAAATTGTTAATTGAAATACCTGTCCCGGAATTGATTGATTTCCAGAACCTGGTGTTAAACACCACCGTGTCGCCCGACTGCTGGAAGGTTATTGTTTTAAGGTAGTCCATGATCTTTTTAACCTGGTCGTCATCCCCGTCTATGCTTAGGCTGATGTCGACTTTCACTGAATTTTTATCCCAGGTTTCCACTCTCAGGGGGCCGGTTTTATTTTTAAAACAGATGGTGGTGGTCGCACCGATGGTTTTTTCGCAGGACCAGGTCTCCTTTATTTCTTTGATTACACAGGCGGCAGCGCTGAATCCCGATGCCATAAAACATGTTAATAACAGGCTAAAGAATATGCTTTTCGTTTTCATTGTTTTTGTTCTTTGCAATTTCATTCAATGTTTTTTCTATCACCCGGATCTTCATTTCGTAGCAGCGGATGATGCCTTTTAAAATTTTCGGCTGGTTTCCCAGCTCCTGGAGGTCTTTCATATAAGTGGCATACTGCCTGTCGATCTGCTCCAGCTGCTGCATCATTTCGGAATAATCATCAGGATTGGCGCCTGATTTTTTAACCTCTTCCATTTTCTGAGTTACGGTGAGCCTGAAAAAATTCTCTTCTTCTCCCAGTTGTTTCGAGACATTCTGAAGGGAATAAAGCGGTGTTGCAGCTTTCCTTTGGTTAATCATCAGGATAACGGCTACGCCGGATGAGAACAGGAGAAGTATCGCGGCGGCAGCGCTCAGCAGGCCAATCCTCAGCCTGCGGTTTTTCCCCAGTTCAGCCGATATACCCTTCCAGATTTTATCATCATCGGGTACCTCGATATCCGCGAACCGTGAACCGTGAACCGTGAACCGTGAATCGTGATCCGTGATCCGGAATCTTTCATCCAAAAACTCTTCAAACTTGCTTTTCATAAACCTTTTTAGTTAAAGAATCCTGCAGCAGGCTTACCGCCCTGCGGTACTGCGACTTGGAAGTGGATTCCGAAATACCCAGTGTCTCTGCAATATCCGAATGCCTGTAACCTTCCAGGAGGTGAAGCACACAAACCACCCTTGCCCCTTCGGGCAGACGAAGGATAGCCCGGTGGATCTCTTCCGCAGTGATATCATTTGAACAAAATTCCTCGTCCGGGATTTCCATTAATTCCTGGTCATCAATTGCAACGAAGCACTGTTGATTCTTTCGGATATGATTGAGGCATTGGTTGATCACGATCCGCCTCAGCCATGCTCCCAGCGTACTTTGCCTGCGGAATGAGGGCAGTTCCCTGAACATCTTCACAAATGCCTCCTGCAGAAGGTCTTCTGCTTCAGATCTGTCGGAAACCATTCGCAAACACAGGTTGTACATGGCAACGGAATATTGTTTGTACAGGCGGTATTGGGCCACACGGTCCCCCCGTATGCATTGCGCAATTAATTCCTGGTTTATATCCGGGGGTTCTGCTCCCAATTCGGTCCTGATTTAATTAAATGACACTGCTGTTTCGCGATAGTTGGAATCCAGGGATAAAAATCTTTGTCCGGGATCAGTGCTTTTTCAAATTATTACCTGCACCTACAACGTTATGATAAAACTGGTTACAGCTTCGGATGATTCGGCATGAATGGACCCGTGGTGCAATCTGAGGATCTCCCTCGACAGGCTCAACCCTATTCCTGAACCCTGCTCCCTGGTTGTAAAGAACGGGATGAAGATCTTTTCCAGAACGTCTTCCGAAATGACCGGACCGTTGTTGCTGATCCTTATTACAGGGCGGTTCTGCCTGGAAATGTCGGCGACGATCCTGATTTTCCTGTTTTCGGGAATCTCAGCCAGCGCCTCTGTGGCATTTTTCAGGATGTTAAGCACTACCTGGGTCAGAAGGTTCTTGTCGCCGGTAAGTTCCCTGACTTTAGGATCAATCTTGATTTCAAGGTGAACTCCTTGTTTGTCAATTTGCTCGTGAAGCAAAAGCCGTATTTGCTCCAGCCATTCTTCCACCTGGATGATTGAAAAATCAGGTTTCGGGATTTTTGTCAGTATGCGGTAACTGTTTACAAAACTGACCAGCCCCTTACCCCTTTCTTCAATGGTTTCAAGCCCCTGGATAACGTTTTCAATGGTTTCAGCATCAATGGCCGAAGGGACTGCAGCCAGCCCGTCAGGGGTGTAGAATTTTTTCAGGGTGCCGGTAAGTGAAACGATAGGGGCAATGCTGTTCATGATCTCATGGGTTAAAACCCTGATCAGCTTCTGCCAGGAGTCCAGTTCCTTTTCATCGAGTTCGTGGCGGATATCCTGCAGAGAGATCAGCCTGGAGACATTTTCGCCAGATCGTATCTCACGGGAACGTATCACCAGGTTTATCGGCATGTCACCCATCAGGCGTTTGAAGGTAAAGGCTTCGCCCGGACTGATGGAAGCGAGAACCTGGAAAAGCTCGGGATTCCTTAGCGGTACCAGGTGAAGAGGGGTGAAGGATGGAATGCCTGCATACTCAAAAGCTTTATCGTTCATGATCTCCACTTCATTGTGCTGGTTCACTGCCATCAGACCCGTGGAAGCATGCTGGATAAATGACTGGTAATATTTTTCAAGGTATTCATTATGCAGCTTGATCTCGTTGATCCTTTCATTCAGATCGTTCAGGCTTTGATAAAGATGGCGGAGCGACTTCTGCCTGATTGAAACGGGAAACTTCAGTGATGAATCTTCATTCCTTATCGCATCAAAGAAAAAGGCGATCTGACGGTTCGACTGGTTGAAAGTATTGATGATGGAAAAAGCGGCAAAAGGGACCGGCAAAAGAAAAAGCAGGTACCACGGATCAGCCTTCAGGGCTGTAAAATACCCTGCGATGAAAACGGAGGAGACGATCACCCCGATGTTTACCAGGGCCGATAGTGTTACACGCTTATAAGCCATACTTCTGCATTTTTTTATACAAGGTAGTCCGTGAAATTCCCAGGTTTTTCGCCACTGTGCCGAGGGTCTGGCTGTTGCTGTTCAATTCCTTTGCGATCATCATTTTTTCCATCTCTTCAAGGGTCATGGCTTCCTGGGAAAATACCTGCAGGTGCTGATTCAGGTTCAGGTCTTCCTGCTCTATTTCGCTTCCATTGCAAAGGATCACAGCCTTTTCAATGGTATGCTGCAGCTCCCTGATGTTGCCCGGCCAGGGATAATTTCTAAGCCTTTCAAGCGCTTTAGGCTGCAGCGCCAGGCATTTTTTCTTGTACTTCACCCCGTATTTTCCAATGAAAAAACCGGCCAGGATTTCGATGTCACCAATCCTTTCCCTCAAGGGGGGAAGCTCTATCTGTATGGTATTGATGCGGTATAAAAGATCCTGCCTGAACGTCTTTTCCTGAACCATCCGGAGCAGGTTTTTATTGGTTGTGCAGATCAGCCTTATATCCACGGGGATCTCCCTGTTGGATCCCACCGGGATCACGACCCGGTTCTGCAGCACGTTCAGGAGCTTCGACTGGAGATGCATCGGAAGGTTGCCGATCTCGTCAAGCAGGAGTGTGCCTTTGTTTGCCAGTGTTATTTTGCCGGTCCTGTCTTCCCTTGCATCTGTAAATGAACCTTTGGCATGTCCGAACATTTCACTCTCGAACAGGGTCTCGGCAACAGAACCCAGGTCAACCGTCACAAGAAGTTCGTTCGAGCGCTCCGACAAACGCTGGATCTCTTTTGCGATCAGCTCCTTCCCCGTGCCGTTTTCACCCGTGATCATGATATTTGCATCTGTACTCGCAACTTTTTTCACAAGGTCGAGGATCTTGTTCATGGCAGGTGAATCGCCGATGATCATCCTTTCGTCCCTGTTGATCTCAGCCATGAGATCCTTTTCCCTTCTCTTCAGGCTGCCCACGGTGAGGTTTGACTTCCTTAGTTTCAGGGCGGCCTTCAGGGTTGCCAGCAACTTTTCATTCTCCCATGGTTTGAGGATGAAATCGGCCGCACCCTGGTGGGTTGCTTTCACCGCTGTTTCTATGTCGCCGTAAGCTGTGAACATCACAACTTCGATATCCGGCTTCCGCTTTTTTATCTCCTTCAGCCAGTACATCCCTTCATTCCCCGAACTCTCACCGGCCTTGAAGTTCATGTCGAGCAGCACCACATCTATATCCCGGGTCTCTATCTCATGAACCAGTGAATTCGGATTTGAGATGGTTGAAACCTCGAGAAAATCGAATTTCAGGAACAGCCGCAAGGCGTTCAGAACGCTCTTATTATCGTCGACGATCAGCAGGTTTCCCTCTTTTATTTTTGGATCCATAATCATGGGTTCAGGTATAGTAATGATCATAAATGTACAGAAAAGTTACACCAGGTTGTTCAATATGTTTACAAAATGAATTTTACGAAATGAGTTATCTAATTGTATGTCACAGATATAACTGGTTTGGCACGAATATTGAAATAATAAAAGAAATTTAACCTATACCACAATGATCAAGACAGTCAATCTCACAAAAAGGTTCAAAACCGATGAAATTGAGACAACCGCTCTCAACTCCGTCAGCATGGAAGTGAAACAGGGAGAATTCATTGCCATCATGGGGCCCTCGGGTTGCGGAAAATCAACTCTGCTGAACATCCTTGGTATGCTCGACAATCCGAGCGAAGGGGAATATTATTTTAACGGCACCGATGTTTCAAAATTCGGGGAAGGAAGGCGCACCCATCACCGCAAAGGCAACATACAGTTTGTTTTTCAGAGTTTCAACCTGATTGACGAACTTAATGTGTTTGAGAACGTGGAGCTTCCCCTGCTGTACCTGAAGAAATCTGCTGCTGAAAGGAAGCAGGTGGTCAGTGAAATCCTTGAGCGAATGAAAATAGGTCACCGTAAAAAGCATTTTCCCCAGCAATTGTCGGGTGGCCAGCAGCAGCGTGTTGCAATTGCCCGTGCCGTTGCTCCGGCTCCCTCTCTGATCCTTGCCGACGAACCGACCGGTAACCTGGATTCCAGGAACGGGATAGAAGTGATGAACCTGCTCTCCGAATTGAACAAACTGGGAACCACCATAGTGATGGTAACACATTCACAAAGAGATGCAGCCTTTGCACACAGGGTCGTCAATTTGTTCGACGGGCAGATCGTTTCAGAAGAAGTTGCACGCAACATGCAGGCGCTTTCAGTATGAACGGGTTCCGGATAATACTGCTTCTCCTGCTCCCGGCCTTCACCCCCCCGGGCTTATTTGCCCAGAAGTCGTGGACCCTCGATCAATGCATTAACTATGCCTGGGAAAATAATTTTTCGGTCCACAACCAGGAACTGGGGGTGAGAATCCGGAAGACCGATTACAAACAATCGATGAACGATCTCTATCCTTCATTAGGCTTTCAGACATCCTATAACCAGTATTTCGGCCGCAGCATCGATCCTACGACCAATTCATATGTTGATGTGAAATTTTATAATAATTACTACGGCCTTTCAGCCTCGCTGGATATCTTCAACGGATTTATGAAGATGAACACAATATCCATGCAGAAGCTGAATTTAGAAGCGGAAAAGAATAAACTGCTGCAGGTAAGGAATGAGGTTGCCTTTGCAGTAATAAACAGTTATTTTAATGTTTTACTTCAGCAGGGACTTTCCCAGATTGCAATGGAGAATTACAGGCTTTCGAGAAACCAGCTGGATTATACAACAAAATTCGTTGAGCTTGGCCGTAAACCCGGTACCGACCTCCTGGAAACGGAAGCGAATCTTGCCTCCGATAGTTTTTTGCTGGTCCAGTCATACAACCTACTTGACCAGGCCGGCCTTAGCCTGAAATACCAGATGAATTTCCCGCCTACCGACAGCCTTACCATCGACACTGTGGTTCCCTCCATCTTCCAGGGCTCAATTGACACTTTGTCCATGCAGAAGCTTTATAATGTCGCTTCCAAAACCCTGCCTGATATTATGTATGCCAAAAACAGCCTGATGGCAGCCAAAAAAGCAGTCCAGGTGAGCAAAGGCGCGTTTTCTCCCCGTCTCGGTTTTTCCGCCGGCTGGAGTTCCCAGTTCATGGAAACAAACCGCGACACCCTGAACAATATCATCCCTTTCAGGGACCAGATGACAAACAACTCGAATGAATACCTGAGCCTTGGCCTGGAAATCCCGTTGTTCTCAAAGTTCTCGAAAAACACCTCTCTTACAAAATCCAAACTGAGGTACCAGCAGGCCAAGGTGCAATTTGATGATATTTCATACAAACTGATGATGGGTGTTGAAAAATCCCTCACCGAATGGAGGGCTGCCCGCGCGGAATATGAATCTGCGCTGAGCCAGCTCGCTAAAAACCTGAAAGCATACCAGGCCGCGGAAAAGAAACTGGATAAGGGACTTATCAATATCATCGAATTCTACATCCAGAAAAACAAATGGATTAGGGCAAAAACGGAAGTATTGCGGACTGGTTTGCAGGTGCTTCTCAAGGAACGCTACATCCGCTTCCTGATGACCGGGTCCCTGTTGTCGGGGAAATAATCGCCAATTAGGTAATTCGAAAATCGTACATCGTACATGAAATCGTAATTCGGGCATCGTAAATCGTAAATTGAAAAGTATGGAAGTTAATGACACAACCGGGATGGACAGGGTTATCGTTGAAAAACGATGGATCAAAAAGAAATACTGGAAGTACATCATAGGCGGAGGCCTGCTGCTGGCGGTTATACTGTTCTTTATCTTCAGGGACTGGACCAGCACCATCAGGGTCGAAAAAGAGAAGATCACCGTAGCCGGTGTGTTCAGGGGCTTATTTAACGATTACATTACAAACGACGGCATTGCAGCGCCCATCTCAACGGTTTTTCTCGATGCCTATGAAGGAGGGAAAGTCGAAGAGATTCTCCTCGAAGAAGGTACCATGCTTCATAAAGGGGATGTCATCATCAGGCTTAGCAACAATGACATCAATCTGAATATCCTGAACAGCGAAGCCCAGCTTGCCGAAAAATCAAATTTTCTGAGGGAAGTCAGGATCCGCATGGAACAAGAGAAACATTCCCTCGAAAGGGAAGTTCTGAATGCCCGTTTTGACCTGATTGCAAAAAAAAGGACCTATGAACAGAATAAGGAATTATATAAAGATCAGCTGATCTCCAGGGACGAATTTTTACGATCGGATGAAGCATATCAGCTCGCTGATAAAACGCAGGACCTTGTCCTCCTTCGCCAGAAACAGGATTCTTCCTTCAGGTCGCTCCAGATAGAACAGATCAGCGGGAACCTTAAAAACATGCAGTTGAACCTTAGCCTGGTAAAGCAGCAGCAGGATTACCTGAGCGTGAAATCCCCTGTAGACGGACAGCTTGGCAGCCTTATGGTTGAGATCGGCCAGTCCATTCCCCGGGGTTTCAGGATAGGGCAGATCAACATACTGACTTCATACAAAATTGAAGCCAGCGTGGATGAACATTACATTGACCGCATCAGGACAGGACTAAGCGCTTTTATTGAAAGGCCGAACGACACCATTCCGCTCGAGATTAAAAAGGTTTACCCGGAAGTCAGGAACGGAAGGTTTAAAATTGACCTGGTGTTTACGGGCAAACTGCCTGAGAATATCAGGATCGGCCAGTCATATTTTATCAAATTGAAACTGGGCCAGGCGGTTGAAGCCACCCAGATCCCCCAGGGAGGGTTTTACCAGGCTACAGGCGGGCAATGGATCTTTGTCCTGGATAAGAGCGGGCAGTTCGCGGTCAAAAGAAATATCAGGATAGGCAGGAAAAATCCCCAGTATTATGAAGTCCTGGACGGACTGGCAGCCGGGGAACAGGTCATCGTATCAGATTACACCATCTTCGGTAATAATGACAAGGTTGAACTGAAGTAATTTTTCACATCATGATCAAAAGTTATATAAAAACTGCAGTTGCCCATCTTACCAGGAATAAGACCTACTCCCTGATAAGCATCCTTAGCCTGACAATAGGCATGGCGGTTTGCATACTGCTTTTATTGTACGTCAGGACTGAGCTGAGTTTCGACAGGTTCAATAAACAGGCCGACAATATTTACAGGTTGTGCAATCCCGAACACCCTTGCCATTCACCCCAGACCGCGAAATTCCTGGCCGATAATATTCCTGAAATAAAAAGCTATACCAGGATCCTGCCCCGGGTAAATGAAATAATCGCATACAAGGATAAAAGGTTCAAGGAAAACCGGGTTGCTTTTACCGATGCTTCTTTCTTCAGTATCTTCTCATTTAAATTCAGGCAGGGAAACCCGGAAAACGCTTTGCTTCTGCCATTAACCTGCGTAATTTCTGAAAAAACCGCGCATAAATATTTTGGGGATGAAGACCCGATGGGGAAGGTGCTGAAACTGAACAATGACGCCAATTACACCATAACCGGCGTAATGGACGACATGCCGGGGAATTCACATTTCCGTTCCGATATGATCCTGACCCTTTCAGGCACCGACAAAGAAGAAGGAATGGACAACTGGGGGTGGCAGAACTTCCTGGTCTATTTTCTGTTTCCTGACCACTTCTCCAAAACTGTTGTGGAGGCAAAATGCAACAGCTTAATGAAAACCGTTAAAGACCCGAATAATCTTCCTTCTGAATATTCCCTGCAACCCCTGAATGACATCCACCTGTACTCCTCTCATTTTAAAACTGACATCCAGCCCCAGAACAGCATTTTGTACGTCCTGATTTTTTCAGCAATAGCTTTCCTGGTCCTGCTTATTTCCTGCTTCAATTATATCAACCTGTTTACTGCCAGTACATCCAACAGGGTGGTGGAAATCGGCATGAGAAAAGCTTGCGGAGCATCTCGCAGGCAGCTCGCAGCACAGTATATTTTCGAATCTTTTGTAATGGTTGCTGTCTCGTTCATTCTGTCACTTGTTCTTGTAGTTCTTAGTTTGCCTGTTTTCAATGAGCTATCGGGAAAAGACCTGTCAATCCTGGCACTGATCGACGCAAAAACAATCTTGGGAATTCTCGGGATCCTGCTGCTCGTAGGGACACTCGCAGGATGGTATCCAGCGTTTGTGCTTTCATCGTATAATCCAATCAGGGTGTTTCAATCGTCCAAAAACACAAGGGAGCAGAAATTTCAATTCAGGAAGATCCTGGTTGGAGCCCAATTTACTATCGTCATTGCCCTGATAACCATTTCAATTGTAATGTTCCGGCAGATAAGGTTCCTCCAATACGGAAACCTGGGATTCGACAAGGAATATGTCCTGGTATCTGAAATCGGGAGCTTTGGGAGTGAGGGAAAATACCTGGCCCTGAAGCGGGCGCTTCTTGACCAGGCTTCAGTACTCAGCGTTTCGGCCGCCAGCCGTGTTCCTTCGGAAGGCCTGAACAATTTCGGGGAGGTCATCCCCCTGGGACAAAAAACCCCAATCAGGATTCCCTATGTCCATGTTCATTTTGATTATTTTAACACATTGAACATCAAAGCTGTAAAAGGACGGTTATTCTCAAATGCATATAAAACAGATACCAGCCAGGCGCTGATTCTGAATGAAGCCGCAGTGAAAAGCCTGGGAATCCAGGGAGACCCTGTCGGACAGTCGGTAAAGTGCAACTGGCCCAAATCAGAACGGAAGATTGTAGGAATTGTAGCTGATTTTCATTTCGAATCCTTGTATGAAAAGATCAAGCCCGCTGTCTTTTTGATTGATTTCAATGAATGCGGGGAACTTATGGTCAAAGTGCAGCTGTCCAATGTATCAAACTCCATTAGTAAAATAAATGAGATCTGTAAGACCGTTTACCCTGACCAGGTATTTGATTTTCATTTGTTGGACAAGCAGCTTGAGCAGCTCTATCAATCAGATGAAAAGAGATTCCACCTGATGGGATATTTTACTTTGCTGGCCATTGTTCTCGCCTGTATGGGACTGTTTGCGATGGCTTCTTTCATCATCACAAGCCGCACGAAAGAAATCGGGATACGGAAAGTCAACGGCGCAACAGTTCCGGAAATCATGCAGATGCTGAATTTAAGTTTCATGAAATGGATAGGCATCGCATTTGTCATTGCAACACCGCTTGCCTGGTATGTCATGTCAAGGTGGCTCTCAGGCTTTGCCTACCGGATCAGCCTGTCGTGGTGGATTTTTGTACTTACCGGGATTATCAGCTACCTGATAATTATGATCACCATTGGATTCCAGTCATATCGGGCAGCGACGGTAAACCCAGTGAAAACGCTTAAAACGGAATAGACATTTCAAAAACCATATACAGGAAACAAGACCAATATGAATGATCTGAAATTTGTCCTGAGAATACTGAGACGCAACCCGGTCATGCTCATAACAAACGTGACGGGACTTGCAGTGGCATTGACCACCGTGATCTTCACTCTCACCTACCTGCGCTATGAACTGAGTTATGACAGGCATTTTAAAACCAGCGACCGGGTTGTAAGGCTGTATTGCAAGGTTACGGATAATACGAGAACCGAGGTATATGGCATCGCCTTGCGCAAGGCCTATACCCAGCTTCCCGGGAAAGTTCCTGAAATTGAGTCAGCCGTTCAGTTGTACGGATTTAGCCAGACATCTGTTCAGAACAAAGAAAACAAAATAGGAAAAATCAGGATGTTCTATGCCGATCCTGAATTTTTCAAGGTATTCGGACTTTCCCTGATTGCAGGCGATAAGAAAACAGCTCTGCTTGGGAAAAAATGTGCTGTGATCACGACTTCTCTTGCCGAAAAACTGTTCCATACGACCAGCTGCATCGGAAAAGAAATTGAATCGGATGGTGAGCATGTTATGATAACAGGGGTAATAAATGAAATTCCGAAAAACTCACATCTGTGCTTCGATCTTCTGATCTCCCTGTCGACCCTCAATATGCACTGGCTTTCTTCGTCCCTCGAATTTCAGACATATTACTTACTAAAGCCTAATGTTGATTCAAAAGCGGCGGGCGCTAAAATTGCCACTGCATATAATTCAATTATGCAGGATTGGGCCAGGACATTTTACGCAAAGGTGCAATCGGGGGTTGAGCCTCTGACCGATCTCTACCTGCATTCTGCCGCAAGGGACTATATCCCCGCACATGGGAGCACAAAGCAAATGCTGATCGTTGGACTCATCGCCTTGTTTGTCCTTCTCACGGCATTGCTGAGTTACATTAACCTGTTTATCATCCAGGGAGAGAAAAGAATTACAGAAATATCAACCCGCACCATGTTCGGTGCGACAAAGGCGAGCATTGCCAAACTGTTTTTCCTGGAAACGCTCATTGTGTTTCTTTTTTCAGCCATCATAGCATTTCTGGTCATCTATAAATCAATGCCATTCCTGTCAACTTTGTTGCAGTCAAAAGTTGATCTTTCGGATTTGTTTTCTCCGGGAGGAATCATTTCCTGTTTTATTCTGCTGGCCCTGCTTCTTCTGATCACATCCGGTTATCCCGTGCTTTATCTCTCCAGGATGAAATACGCATTGGGGTTGAGGGGAAAAATATCAAGCACAGGAAACAACAACTGGCTTTCTGCAGCCTCGGTTTTGGTACAGTTTACCGTGGCATCATTTTTTATCAGCTGCGTAATCATTATTTCATCGCAACTGGCATACATGCACGATGTCCCCATGGGGTTCAATAAAAACAACGTCATCACTGTCAGCGATTGCAGCATGCCCCTTACAAGGAAATATGAAAGCCTAAAAACGGAATTGCTGAAATTACCATTCATTACCGCTGTTTGCGGAGGGGAACACTTCATGGGCGGGGGATGCAGCGGGCAGTACATAAGAACCCTAACCGATGGTGAAAACAGCAATAAAGCAATCAATGAATACCGCGAAAAACCTGGCTTTGGAGAGCTCATGCAATTTGAACTGGTTGATGGGAGGTTTTTTCGACAGTCCATGGCCGACAGCCAGGCTGTAGTTTTAAACGAATCGGCGATCAGGTACCTGGGGATAAAGCCCAAAGCGGGACAAACAATTCTTTACAAGGATCAACGGGTTGAAATAATCGGCATAGTAAAGGATTTTTATTACATGAGCAATCCGGGCGAGCCCATTGCCCCGCTTGTTATCACGAACTGTTTCTGGGGAACTCCGAACATTTACATCCGCAGTAATAATCCCATGACGGAAACACAGCTGATGCAGGTCAAATCTGTCTTCCATCGCTTTGATGAAAATTATATTTTCAATCCTCATTTGCTGGCGGATATCTTTGACGGGATGTACAAAAAAGAAAACCGGCTTGCCGAAATGGTTTTCATCGGAGGAGCCGAAGTGGTATTCATCAGCCTGATTAGTTTACTGGCACTGACTGTTCTTAAGATCTCACGACGTACAAGGGAGATCGGGATCCGTAAAGTGAACGGGAGTTCCGTGAGCCGGATCATCGCCGTATTGTTCAAGGATATCCTGATCATCGTGGTCCTTGCAATATTAATAGCCTCAACAGGAGCCTATATTGTTATGAACACCTGGCTTTCCGACTATGTGCAGCGAATCCGCCTGCACCCGGGATATTTTCTGATCAGCGCCATGTTTGTGTTTGCCATTGCCATTCTTGCAACGACCTGGCAGGCCTGGAAGGCGGCGACACAGAACCCGGTGACAGCGTTGAAGCATGAGTAAAAACATGGTAGTCTTTTTATGAAAAGCAACCTTCGGCAAATCATACTACTTCTCATTCCCGGTGTTTTATTAATGCTGCTTTCCTGTAATGGGAACCGGCTGAAGACCGACGAGAAAAAACTCACCGAAGAGATCCTTCAAAAGGAAAAAGAATCGGAAGAAGCGGAACGAAAGTCAGTAGAAGACGGGCTTTCCGACACTCTGCGGAAACTGCCGCCGGGGTTCAGGTTCAAAGAGGAGCGTTCAGTTGACCCTTCAAGGCCTCCTGTGATTATTGATATTGCCGGAAGCCTGGACAACATCAGGGAGTATAAATTATCAGATGTTGCTTCAAAGATTACCTATATCAGGATGCAGAAAGTTCCCGATACCGGCTTCTCCGGAGTGAGGAAATTTAAATATTACCTGATGGACAACAATATCATCGCCCTAAGCCTGTCAGGGATACTGCTGTATACCAGGGATGGAAAATACATGAGTACGATCGTGAAAAATGAATTTACCGGGATTGAGGTGACGGAGTCAGCGATTACTGTAAGGGGGGATAACACATTCATTGGGGGAGGAAATACGGTTTGGGCACAGGGTAATATGCTTTATTATAAATACCGGAATTCACTTACCGGGCAATCCTATATAATGGAATACAATTGTTCCCAGCTCCCAATCAGCCTTAAAACTGATTTTGATCCTGAAAAACCCCGGCAGATCAGGGCCCTGGGCGACATAGCAGTTAACCTTAACCCGGGGAATAAAAAACCTTCAATGCCGAAGGGGTCCGCAAACGGGATCTGGAGTGCAGGGTATGAATATTTTTACAAGGGAACAGGAACGATTTTAATCGATCATAACACTTATGCTAAACCCCTGGGAAATGAATTCATGCCTGGTGGAAAATACATGATGGGGATCTTCGATAAGAAGGGAGATACGCTGGCCACCTTTACGCAATTTGAAAAACTGGAAAATTTTTCAAAATCGGTGATGCGGGGCACGGATCAGGGAACCCAGTATGAAAACAAGGGGAAACTGTTTTTCCGAAATGCTTTCAATGATACGGTTTTCCAAGTAATACCGCCGAACAGGCTTTTACCGGTATATGTTCTGAACCTGGGGAAGTACAAGCTTTTAAAAAAGGAAGGGCTGGATCCGGATTTCGACCTTTCAGGAAAGATCATTCCCGACAGCTGGGCCGAGACCAGGAGATACATTTTTCTGTCCTTCTCGAAAGACAGTTACGACTGTTACAATACAAGGAAAAGCAAGCAATTGAAGTCATACTTTGCCGTGTTTGAAAAATCCGGCCATAAGCTGGTGATTGTTAAAGGAGATCCGCATAACTATGATGAGGAGATCCTTGTGAACAATATTGACGGCGGATTGCCTGTATGGCCTTCTTCATACATGACAGGCAATAGCGGTGAGATAATGATATCCCTTAAGGGAAAGGAACTTAAAGAGAGGGTAAAATCAGAGCAGTTCAAACGATCTGCCGCCCCTGCCTCTAAAAAAAATGAACTGGTAAAACTTGCAGCATCGGTGGCTGATTCGGAAGACATCCTGATGATCGTTGAATAAACAATAGAAACATGACCTGGCAACTGAAGATACTGATCCGGAATTTCGTCAAAAAACCTGTATACTCCTTCATCACCTTGCTGGGGTTTACAATAGGGGTGATGGCCAGTCTGCTGATTTATTTATGGATTATAAATGAACTCAGTTACGAAAAGTTCCATCCTGCTTATGACAGGATCTACAGGGTGCTGACCCTTGCAAGGGAGGGAGACGAAATAGTGAAGTCAGCAGGATGTTACCGCCCTTTGGCCAAAGCCATGAAAGCTGCATTTCCCGAGATAGAAAAAGCAACTTACCTGAGCTTTGATTCTGAAGATTCTCCTCTATCCACCGGAAACGGAGGAGAAAAAATTGAAGCCCGGGGGATGACCACCAATGATGATTTCTTTGCTGTTTTCGGCGGATTTAAATTCACCGAAGGCAGTCAGGAGAAAGCCTTTTCAAGCCCATCCAATATTGTTCTTTCAGAGGATGCTGCAAAAAAACTTTTCGGCAATAAACCGGCGCTCGGCAAAACCATCATCAGTGATAAATACACTAAGGAAGTGTACACGGTAAGCGGCGTGGTCAGGATCCCGCGCCAGGGCCATATAGATTTCGGGTATATCCTTCCCGAAAGGAGCAGCCGTTATGCCAGGCTTGCCGATGACTGGGGAGACAAGGCATATGTTCACGTGTACATCAGGCTTGCCGAAAATGCAGTTGTGGATGCAAAATTCCTGGATGAGATCACCAATTTTCCCAGCCATGTTTCCAGGTTCCATGATAAACTTCTCTTTCAACTCCTCACCGACATCCATCTTCATACCGATTACCCGACCTACATCTTTGACAAAAACATCAGCAGTTACAAATATGTATTGATATTTTCCTCCCTCGCTGTACTGATCCTCCTGATGTCAGCCCTGAATTTTTCAGTGTTGTCGGTTGCAAGATCTTCGGAACGCTCGACCGAGATCGGGCTTAAAAAAGTATGCGGAGCCGATCGGACAGGGATCACATTGCAGTTCATGGCTGAATCCATTCTGCAGACCATGGGAGCCACGCTGCTGGCCCTCTTCCTGGTCTGGTTGGTACTTCCCTGGTATAATGGATTTACGGGCCAGGATCTCAGCCTCGGTTTTTCCCCGGGATTCATTTGCAGCTTATTCTTGTTAACTCTGCTGGCCGGGATCCTTGCGGGCCTTTATCCCTCGCTGTACCTTTCGTCATTAAAACCCCTGAATATCTTCAGGGGTGGGAGCCTTACAGGATCAAAAGAAGGATTTACAAGCTTGCTGGTTGTATTCCAGTTCAGCATCGCCGCATTTTTTATAATCGCAGCAGCAGTCTTCGTAAAGCAGCTCAATTACATCAACGGGAAGGACCTGGGTTTCGACAGAAACAATATCATTGTTATCCCCACAGGCCTTTGGTATGAAAACAAAACCTTTAAAAATGAACTGCTCAGGAACCCCAATATCCTGAGTGTTTCAGCCACAACCTATGCCCCGGTTGATTTTGGCTGGCAGGAAATCTTTGCGGTCAGTCACGGGAACCGCATCGACAGTTTAAGGGCTTCCATGCTGTGGGTGGATGAGGATTTTGCAAAAACATACCGGCTGAAAGTTACCAAAGGACAATTCCTGCAAATGAATTATGAAGCTTTCTGGAAAACTATTGAGAAAGATACCGTAGGGAAATCAAAAAACAAGAACGGCTTTTTATTCCCTGTCGTCATCAATGAAACAGCCGAAAAAGCCCTCAGGTTTGAAAACCCCATCGGACAAAAAATAGGAGACTATGTAATCGTTGGCGTTGTAAAGGATTTTCACTTCCGGCCCCTGCAATATGGAATAGGGGCTCTTATCATGACCAACGATCCGCAAAACATCATGACCATGAATGTCAGGATCTCAGGGAAAAACAAAGCTGAAACAATTAAATTCATAAGCGAGACATACAGAAGGAACAGGGATTCCAGGAGTTTTTCGTACAATTATTTCGATGACCTGATGTCGCAGAAATATCGTGATGAGATCCGCTTACGGAACCTTACGCTGGTGTTTTCATTCTTTGCGATTATCATCTCCATGCTTGGAATATTGGGGATGGCTGTATTTTCATGTGAAAGGCGAACCAGGGAGATCGGTATACGCAAGGCAAACGGGGCAACCTCACTCCAGATCCTTTTCATGCTGAATGCCGATTTCCTGAAATGGATAGCCATTGCGGTGCTCATTGCAAGTCCTGTTGCATGGATTGTCCTTAACCGCTGGCTTGAGGGATTTGCTTACAGGACAGCCCTGAGCTGGTGGATCTTTTTTCTTGCAGCCTTGCTGTCGATGGCGGTCGCCATACTGGCGATCAGCTGGCAAACCATCAGGGTTGCTTCAGGAAACCCCGTCAATGCCCTGAGAAATGAATAAAACAACTCAACCTGCATTATCAGCGCTATGTTTAAACACATTGTAAAAATCACGTTGAGAAATTACAGGAAAAACCTGTTGTTTACCCTGATCATCGTATTCGGGCTTGCAATCAGCATGTCCACTATCCTGGTCATCACGCGATATGTGATACGGGAATACAGCACCGATAAATTCCACAAAGAATATAACAATATTTTCCTGGTAATGAATATCAGTTCTTCTGAAACCTCCTCTGCCGTGACACAGGACTGGGCAGAGAAGATCAGGTCAGGCTTTCCGGAGATCAAAGAGGCTTGCCGAATCGACCGTATCGAATTTAACATCCTTCGTCAATCAGGTGCGGTCAGGCTTAACCAGGTGTTATCCACCGATCCCTCCTTTTTCAGGATCTTCTCCTTCCAGGTCATCAAAGGAAATGCCGCAAACCCCTTACCCGATCCCAATTCAATCGTCCTTTCGGAAAGCACTGCCATAAAACTGTTCGGGAATGAGGACCCGCTCGGGAAGGTGATAAAGACAAAACTCGATAATACCGAAAGCCTCTTGACCGTCACAGCTGTAACCAAAGACCCCCCTTCAGATTCCAGGATACAGTTCGAGGCCCTGGTTTCCTTCGAAAGCAAGTCTTTTCATTTCCGTATGATGTCATTAAGCAGCCGGGAAACAGGGTTTTACAAAGTGAGTTATATGTGCGACACCTACCTGTTGATCCATGAAAAAGCCAATATCCCGTTGATGGACAACAGGCTGAAAAAGGAATCCCTGAGGGAGCAAAAAGGAGGTGGATATTTTTCATACCTGAAGTTCCAGCCATATTCAGACCTCTATTTCAATAAAACCAGCACCGACAGTTTCAAACACGGTGATAAAACCATGCTTTTCGTTTTCAGCTCGCTCGCCCTTTTGCTGATCCTTCTGGCTTGCATCAACTATATCAATTTAACCACCATCAAAGCCTTTTCGCGCAGAGGGGAAATCGGGTATAAAAAGGTATCCGGGGCTTCGCGCAGTTCGCTTACCACACAGTTTCTTTTTGAATCGGTGGGCTTGTCGGCAATCGCATTTCTCCTTGCGATTTTCCTGTCAAAATACATGGCCCTTATGTTCGGACGGCTGGTCAACAGCATGGTTGATGTTTCATGGTTTTTAAGGTTCCCGCAGATCTTCTGGGTTCTGCTTTTTGCAGTCGTGCTTGGCCTGGTTTCAGGGTATTATCCCGCCATGTACCTCTCAGGGGTAAAGACCTCCGAACTCTTCAAAGGAAAAAGCCTGGCATCAGGGCATGTCCTCTTATTGCCCAGGAATCTTTTCATCTTCCAGTTTACCATCGCCATTGCACTGATCATTTCCGCCATGATAATTGAAAAGCAGCTGGATTTTGTGCATCACAAGGACCTGGGTTTTGAAAAAACCAACATACTTCACCTCTCCATTCCTGCCGATATCAAACCATTTGCACTTAAAGACGAATTGCTGAAATGCCCGGGGATTGCCGATGTCGCCCTTTCCTATGGCACTCCCGCCAGCCTGCCTGCCACTGACGGGAAATACTGGTTTCTTTCGGTTGACACTTCTTTCATTCCCACCTTCCGGATAAACCTGCTTCAGGGCCGCAATTTTTCACCGGGTGATAACAAGGTATGCCTGGTCAATGAAACCCTGATGAAAGAAAACAAATGGGATAATTACAGGGGGAAACTGGCCGGCGGCAATAAGGTTATAGGCGTTGTAAAAGATTTCCATACCAGTTCCCTGTATGAAAAGATAGTGCCGGTTGAGATTGATTTTAATACCTCTTTCCTGCCTGATATGACCATCAGGCTGAACGGCGGCAATGTGGAAGGCACCCTTGAGTTCATCAAAGCGGCATGGAAAAAAATGGCCCCTTACAGCCCGATGGAATATTACTTTTATGACGACTGGGTTGGAAGACAATATAAGAATGATGAGGCTTTTGCAAAACTGATATCCGTCTTTACCTTTATAGCAATACTGATCTCATGCCTGGGTTTATTCGGCTTGCTGGCCTACCTGATTGAAAGGAGGGCAAGGGAAATCGGCATACGCAAGATCAATGGAGCCAGGGTAATTGAAATTATGGTTATGCTCAATAAGGACTTTGCAATATGGGTCGGTGTTTCTTTTCTGTTAGCCACTCCCATTGCCTGGTATATAATGAACAAATGGCTGGAGAACTTTGCTTATAAAACGAAGCTCGACTGGTGGTTTTTTGCTTTTGCAGGGATCATAGCCCTGGGGATCGCCCTGTTGACCGTGAGCTGGAAAAGCTGGTTCGCAGCCAATCGAAATCCGGCAGAGGTTATCAGGGAAGAGTAACGGAATTCAATAAAAACCGGGTCTACGGGAAAATTAATTATTTATTTGCAGTGGCACCTTCAAGCATATCTTGCAGAAGTATCAACCCGCTTCATCGACCGGCAGGCCTCCTTCACCAATTGCATTTCCCATGTCTGTCCCTATTATATACATTTGTGATGACATGATAAAACCGATTCTAATTGTTCCGCATTGTAACCTTTTATATTAAACCACGACCAATAAGTCAGTATGAATTTATAATTAACCAATCACGGAGGTCCGTATGAAAAAATCAGCATTCTTACTTTTTTTATTGTTCACTTTTATCTCTCAGTTGCATGCCCAGGAAGGGATGTGGCTGTTCAGCCAGATCAACCAGCTTGATCTCGCCAAAAAAGGACTTCAGATCCCGGTGGGCGAGGTTTACAGCAAGGACAAACCATCTGTATCCGACGCCATCGTGCAGCTTGGCGGAGGTACAGCATCGTTCGTCTCGAAAGACGGGCTCCTTATCACCAACCACCATGTGGCTTACACAGCCATCCAGAGAACATCCAGCATCAACAGCGATTATCTCGCAAACGGTTTTCTCGCTAACAAACGCAGCGATGAGATTAAAGCACCCGGTTACCGCGCAAGGCTTCTCCTGGATATGAAGGACGTGACAACAGAGATCCTCGATGCTTCAAAGGGGATCAGCGATCCATCTGAAATCAACAAGAAGACCAATGAAACGATTTCAAAGATGACCGAAGCCATCAGCAAGGGAAAGACCGATATTGAAGCTTCGGTTTCGCAAATGTATAACGGAAGGCAGTATATCCTTTACGTTCACAAGGTGTTCAAGGACATCCGCATCGTGTATGCCCCGCCTTCTTCCATCGGAAATTACGGGGGAGAGACCGACAACTGGATGTGGCCCAGGCATACGGGCGACTTTTCATTTTTCAGGGTGTATTGCGCTCCCGACGGCACAGGAAAGGAATATGCCGTGGATAATGTTCCTTACCATCCTAAAGTCTGGCTTAAGGTTGCAAAGGATTTCCTGAAGGACGGTGATTTCAATTTCATCATCGGTTATCCCGGACAAACGACACGTTACCGTTCATCCACATCGGTTTATTTTAATGAGCATTACAATTACCCTTTTACAATAAAGAACTTCCAGGAGATCATCGACCTCTGCGACCAGCTTACAAAAGGCAACAGGGAAGGGCAGATCAAGGAAGCAAATCTCGTTAAAGGACTGGCCAATACTCTGAAGAACTACCAGGGGAAACTTGATGGGATGAAAAAGACCCGTTTCTATGAAAAGAAGCTGGCATTCGAGAAAGAGTTTGTGAACTGGGCCAACAGCAAACCCGAGACCAAGGCTAAATACGCTGACATTCTTGAAAAGGAAAAAGCAGAATACAAGCTCATCGAAGGCACCAAACTGAGGGATGAGGTTTTCGGGAATTTTCAGGGACTTGCAGGAACGCCAATTAATGTGGCACAGCAAATCATCTATTTCGCACAGCAAAGGGATAAACCAGAAGCAGAAAGGGATCCCAACTATTCAGATGATGCCATAAACCAGGCTGCAGATGGGTTGCAGTTTTCCTATGCCAATTATTTTGAGCCTGTTGACAAAGCCCTGATGGTCCGCACATTGAATATGGCCAAAGAATTGCTAAAAGACCAAAGGATCACCGGGCTGGAGTATGTTTTCAGTTCTTCCAAACCTGTTGATCAGTTTGTTGACGAGGCGTATAAAGCCACGAAGCTCACCGATCTGAATTATGTAAGGACCCTGTTTAAGATGTCAGCAAAGGAACTCCAGGCTTTGAACGATCCTTTCATCAATATGGCCTACAGCATTGATCCCATGGCAATAGAGATACAGGAAGCCGGGGGGAAATTCAATGTGAATGTCACTGCGGTCCGCAAAATCTACCTGGATGGGTTATTTGAGTGGAAAGGTGCAGGAATGTATCCCGATGCCAACGGTACCAAGCGTTTCACCTGGGGAAAGATCAAAGGATACAAACCTGCCGATGCAGTATGGTATTATCCTTTCACAACCCTTGAAGGGGTGGTTGACAAGAACACCGGCGTGGAGCCTTTCGACGCACCTGCAGACCTCATTGGTCTATACAATAAAAAAGATTTCGGCAAATGGGTAAATCCTGCGATAAAGGATGTTCCCGTAGCCTTCCTGAACCAGTGCGATATCACCGGCGGCAACAGCGGAAGCCCGGTGATGAATGCGAAAGGGGAGATCTGCGGACTGGCATTCGACGGGAATTACGAATCGATGATCAGTGACTGGCAATACGACGAAGCATTGCAGCGCTGCATCAATGTCGATATCCACTACGTTTTGTTCATCACCGAAAAGATAGGCAAGGCAGGGTTTATATTAGAGGAGATGGGAGTGAAGTAAGCAGAAATTTGTGTTTGAATACTCGAATACTCGAATACTCGAATTTTGAATTATGAATTACTTTGATTGACACATTCTAAATTCGTAATTCGTTATTCGATTATTCGAGTATTCATTTTTACAACCCGTAATTATCAATAAGGTACACCAGCTCCGCAATGGCTGCGGCCCCAAGTTCAAGTTCACGAACATTGATCTTGTCGAAGGTGTCGTTACTCGAATGATGGTAATCGAAATACCTCTGGGGATCTGTAACAAGCCCGATGACAGGGGTCCCCTGTTTTTTGAGGCTGCTGATGTCGACCCCGCTTCCGCCTTTCTCGAAGAACCAGATATTGTAAGGAGCAAACAGGGGTTTCCAGCTCCTGATTTTTGCTAGCTGAGGATCCGGTGCATCTATTGAAAAGCCCCATGGGCTTGCTCCGCCGCGGTCGGCTTCTATGCCGGCGATATGTTTTTCATTTTTCTTTTTTGCTGCTTCGGCGTAGGCTGCAGCGCCTCTCTGGGCGATCTCCTCATCCATGAATGCAACCGCTCTGATGGTATGCTTTGGTTTAATTCCAAGAGCCTTGTAGATCCTCAGGACCTCTATTCCCTGGACCATGCCGGCCCCGTCGTCATGAGCGCCTTCACCCTTATCCCAGGCATCGAGGTGCCCGCCGAATACAATGACCTCTTCGGGATGTTCACTGCCCCGGATCTCGCCGATGACGTTGGAGCTGGGGACCTCGGGGAGGTTCCTGCAGTCCATGACCATGTTCAGCCTGAGTGAAGGATCTTCCTTAAGCCAGGATGAAAGCAAATCTGCATCGTTGGTGCTGACACACATAGCCGGGATGGCTTTCACGGTATCGGCATAGTGCTGAACACCGGTATGCGGGAAGTTATCGTGAGCGGTGGTTGCCGAGCGGATAATGACGGCTGAGGCCCCGAATCGGGCCGCCTGCATGGCGCCCTGGGAGCGCTGGTTCACGGCTCCTCCATAAGACTCGAAAGTGTTGATGCGTGAATCATCGGCGGCCCGGTTGAAAAAGACGATCTTCCCTTCAATACCCGATTTTCCTATGGTTTTGAGTTCATCAAAATTCTTTACCTCCACAACCCCTGCCTTTATCCCGGCTTCCCCGGTGCCTGTCGAAGTCCCGAGTGAGCAAACATGAAGGTCTTTCCTGCCTTTCTTTTTTGATATTACAGTGGCAATCTCCTTGTTCCCTCTCTCCCAATGCTTCACCATCAATGGTTGCAGGTAAACACTGTCAAGGCCCATCCCTTCGAAAACCTTCTTTGCATACTGAACGGCTTCCTCTGCCTTTGCAGTACCACAGATTCTTCCGCCGATTTTCGTACAGAGATATTCCAGGTTTTTATAGGCTACCGGGTTGGTGAGAGCTTCAGAATACAATTTCCTTATTGTAAGGGAATCCTGGTTCTGGGCCCTGGAAACCTGCGTGATTAAAGGCATTAACAAGGCCAGGGTCAGGTAGATTTGTTTGCGCATAATTTCATTTTAGGCCGTAAAATTACAATAATATCGATGAAGGATGGCTTGACCGGAATTCAAGTCCACAGTAATAAACATTAGAAAACAATAAAAAACATTGACAAACGATTATAAATTCATTATCTTTGTTGTGAATTAACATACTTTTATTATGAAATCCTCATCAAATCTTCGAGAAGTATTTCAGATCTTCCAGAACAAAGAATCCTTTTTTGGGGAGATAGGGAAAACAAAGTCAAACCGCCTGATCCTTAGCCAGCTGTTGATCATCTGCATCTTCGCCTTTCTTTACGGGGTGGTAATGGGAAGCTACCATAGTTTTACCCAGTCATTGGTAGCCGGGGTGAAAGTGATCATACTCTTCCTTTCAACCATTATTCTTTGTTTCCCGTCGTTTTTTATAATCCAGCAGGTCCTTGGTTCGAAGATGAGCTTCAGGCAGATGACGATGATAGTGCTGAGCGGGGTGGTGCTCACCGCCACCATCGCTTTGTCCTTCGCACCCATCGTGATCGTATTCCAGGTTACAGGTGGCAACTACCATTTTCTTCAGCTGCTCCATGTGGCAATATTCATTTTTGCCGGGATCTTCGGAATGAAACTGATGGTCGACGCCCTGAGATATGCCTGCGATCAGAAAAATATTTATCCCCAGGTTGGCGTAACAGTATTCAGGATATGGGTGATCATTCTTGCCTTTGTCGGTATTCAGCTTGCCTGGAACCTTCGGCCCTTCCTTTGCGAGAAGAACGAGGAATTCAAATGGTTCAGGAAGTATGAAGGGAATTTTTATACGGCCATTGTGTATTCCGTCCAACAGCTGGCCTCACCTTCAAAGCCGGTTGAAAAGCCTCCCCAGCCGGGCGATCGCGGAAATATTACCCCCTCAGTTCCTGCCGATACCCCCAAACTCTTACATCAAACAGGTAAATAGCGCATGGAAGAGATAATGACACTCGAAGAGGTTGCGAAATACCTGAAAGTCAAACCGCAGACGATATATACCTGGGCCCAGGACGGGAAGATCCCTGCAGCCAAACTTGGCAAGGAATGGAGATTCAGGAAATCGGTCATCGACCGCTGGTTCAACGAACACTTCAGCGAAAAATTCTCACAGTTCTTATAGAGATTTCGAAAATACCGGGAGCCGGCAGGGCTGAGATATTGAACCTTAATAAATTAACGCCGGCCTGGATTACAGCGGCCTGAAGGGCATGCTCAGTTTCAAACACTGAGCTGCAGGGTGGTTACGGAAACATTATGTACGGCCCCTGCTATAATCCCATGTCTTCAGCCGTGGGCAGCATCGCAGCAATTGCCAGGGCGGCAAATTCATCGATGGGGATTCCGATCTTTTCGCATTCGAGTATGTTCTCGCGTTTTACCGAAGCCGCGAACATTTTTTCCTTCATTCGTTTGACTACGGATTTCGGTTTCACGCTGGCCAGTTTTTTATCGGGATAAACGTAGGTTGTGGCGAAGATAAGCCCTGTGATGGTCTCTCCGGCAGCCAGGGCATACTGGAATTCGGTGCTTCTTTCTTTCCCAGATGAATATTCATTATGCATGCGGATGGCATCCAGGATATCTTCATCCACCGGATAATCTTTTAGCAGGATCTCGGTCTGGGTTCCGTGAACTGCTGCATCGGCATTGGTCGTTTCAACATCCAGGTCGTGCAGCAGTCCGGCCAGTCCCCATTTTTCCTCATCCCGGCCCAGTCTGCGCGCAAGGCCGCGCATTACGGCTTCGGAAGCAAGGCAATGGAAGATCATTTTTTCGTTTTTCACATACTGATGTAATAGCTCAAGAGCTTTCTCGCGGTTGAATTCCATGGTTTGAAAAATTATTCTACCACAAAAGTAAACATTAATTTTGCCGGCATGGAAGAGAAACAGAGTATCTGGACCGACAAGTATTCGGTAAGCTGGTATGATACCGACATCACTAAAACGGCAAACCTTGCGGCAATATGCAACTACCTGCAGGAAACAGCCTGGCATCATGCCGACCACCTGGATTTCGGGCTGAGGAAAGGCAATGAGTTTGAATTCATTTGGGCGATTGTACGATTGCTGGTGAAGCTCGACAAATACCCTGCATGGACCGATAACATTTCAGTTAAAACCTGGCACAGGGGTACCGAAGGACTTTTTGCCATGCGGGATTTCGAGATACTGGATGCCTCAGAAAAGAGGATAGGCTGTGCCACTTCCCAGTGGTTCATTCTGGATCCCGTTACTAAAAGGCCGCAGCAGGCGGTAGTGGACAGGGAGATCCTTAGGCTCACACGCCATACACCCGTCATGGAAGAGCAGCCCGAAAAAATCATGATTGCTGGTCCGCTCGAATTTCTTTCTACCGAAAAAGCCCGCTTTGCCGAGATCGATATGTACGGGCATGTGAACAACACCCGTTATGTTGAATGGATACTGAACGCCATCCCTCCTGATATCCATAAGGAAAAATTCATCAGCAGCTTCACTATTGAATATCTTCACGAGACAAAGCTCGGAGATGAAGTGGATATTTTCGGGCAGGGGCTGATAAAAGAAAATCCCGGCAAACCTTCAGCGCAGGCCCCGGGATCAACGCTTATCAAAGGGGTCAGACGTGAAGACGACCAGGTTGTCTTCCGCGCCAGACTGTCCTGGAAACAACGATGAACAGGTTTACGAATTTTCGTACACATCGCGGAACACCAACGCAAATTCCTCCGCAGTGGTGGGGGTGGTGTTCCCGGCAGTCCGCTGATGCGCTGCAGTCACATGGCCTTCATTCATGGATTTTGTGAATTCAATCATGCGATCGGTAAAGCTCTCGCCCATGCCCATCATCATGAAAGCCTGTTTTGCATCATTGTAAGGGAACTGAATATACCTCATGCCCGGTTTCCCGATCGCTTCTCCGTAAAGTGCGGTGATCTCCTCGTAAGTATAATCCCTGGCTCCCAGCACATACTCATGGCTTTTACCTGTAAAATCAAGGGCCAGCAAGTGTTTCAGGGCGACTGCGGCAATGTCCTTCGTAGCAACCATAGGTATCTTCAGGTCTCCGCGGACCGGTGTTCCAAGGAGTCCGAGCATTTTTACCATGCCTGCCATCCCAAGACCGTTCTCGAGAAAATACCCTGCACGCAGGTAAAGCATGCTGATCCCGGGCAAATCGTTGAAAATCTCTTCCATTTTCTGCAGGCCCTGCACTACACCTGCTCCTGTTGCCAGGTGGGCGCCTACGCTGCTCAGGGCAACAACATGTTTTATGGTGGATGTTTTCAAAGCTTCAGCCACGGCAGAAACCTGCCTCACCTGGGTAGCATAAAAATCAACTGCCTGGGGATCTATGGCTACCAGGGTATAAAGTGCATCTGCCCCGGAAAACGCCTTTTTCAGAAACTCAGCATCGCTGATGTCGCCCTGGAAAAGAACGGCTCCTTTATCGGTGAGTTCCTTTGTCTTAGCGGTATTCCTTGCAATGATACGCACCGTATGCCCGTGTTCGAGCAGCCCCAGGGTAATTGGTTTGCCTGTATGGCCGGTAGCTCCTATAATAACGTATGTTTTCATAAATTTTCTTTAAGGGTTAAAAAAGGGAAGTACAAAGTACAAAGGACAAAGTACAATGTACGATTTGATTTTTTCTGAAATCAGGCTTTTAATAATTTGAATGCATGGTTCCAACTGTTTTTCGTAAGGCCCGGGATGCACCAGAGCATGCAAAGGGGTTCAATAGCCCGCGCAGCTTCAGCCATTCCCATATCTTCAGTATCCCAGCCGAAAAGTCCGATAATATGTGATACTTCCTGTTTCGCAGTTTCTGAATTCCCGCAAATGAACATGCTCGGTTTTCCGCCGGGAAACTCGGGGTTTACCATAAAGGCATTGCCCACGCTGTTGAATGCTTTTACAAAGTTGATCTCAGGAAAGGATTTCTGCAGTTTTTCCATCAGGGATTCGTTAAGGTCGGTGAAGAACCTGAGCACCCCGTTTTCGGGCGCTGCATTTGCAATAGGGTTCGTTGCATCGATAACGGTTTTGCCGTTGAGGTTATCGGCTCCTGCTTTTGCAACGGCCGAAGCTGCAGCATCTCCTTTTACTGCGAGAACGATAAGCTCGCCGAATATTGCCGTTTCACTAAAGCTTCCGGTATAGGCTGATGCTCCTGCATTCGATTTCCACTCTGCCAGTTTGCCCGGGTTGCTCGTCCCTATCATCACTTCGTATCCGTATTTCAGGAAGCCGTTGGCCAATGTCTGTCCAACGATCCCCGATCCGAGTATTCCTATTTTTTTCATTTACTTCTTATTGGTTTTACTTTTTTAACTATCAGTATTTTTCAATCACTGGCAAATTATAACGTCAGAAAGCTGTGAATATTTTCCTTCCCTACAGAAAGAACCTTATTTTACTATAACAAATGTATTGCGTTATTTCAGTTTCACCAAACTGCAATGGTATTTGCCTGAGGGATGAAAATAAATCAGTACTTTTGCCCTTGTTCCTTTAAACAAAGGGGTTATGAGCATGAAGTTAAGCCTGATCAGAAAAACAAAGTGGAATTTTATACGTTTCGGCCTGCACCGTGTTGTCGGACCCTTCAGCGGTGCAATGCTAAATCTCGCTTACCTTTCGAAGATCTCAAAATGGATTGCTTCTCACAGGAATGTTGAATTCAACGATTTCTATTCCCCCAGATGGGATTACAATAAACGATACAAACTTTACGAATACGTGCTGGATAAAAAGCAACTTTCGGGTAAAATCCGGTATCTTGAATTCGGCGTTTCGGGAGGATATTCCTTTGAATGGTGGGTAAAAAATAATACGGATCCCGGATCCCGGTTCACGGGTTTCGATACCTTCGAAGGCCTTCCTGAAGACTGGGGAGGTTTCAGGAAAGGAGCCATGACAACCAACTCAAAACTCCCCCGGGTTGATGACAGCAGGGCCGGTTTCGAAAAAGGCCTGTTCCAGGAGACCCTTCCGTCTTACGTGAAAAGCCTGGATAAATCCTGCCGCAAGGTGATCATGATGGATGCCGACCTCTACACATCCACCTTATATGTACTTACATCACTGGCCCCATACCTTCAGAAAGGGGATATCATTTTCTTCGACCAGTTCAACGTTCCGATGCATGAATTTCTCGCTTTCCTGAACTTTACCGGGAGTTATTACTTGAAGATGGACCTGGTCGGAGCTGCCAATAATTACTATTTCTGCGCTTTCGAAATTGCGTAATCCAGGCTGAAATACGGCAAAATATTACCTTTACCTCTGTATAAAAAATATATGATTCCTAAACTGGTCAGATTCAGCCGGGCCATACTGATCTTCTACCGGGGCTTCTGCATCCCTGCGCTGATCATTACCCTGTTCTGCTGCCTTGGAGCAAGGATGGCCTGCATTTCGCAGATACAATCCCATAAGGAATTCTATGGCATCATGATGTTTATAGGCCCTTTTTTCTGGACCAAGACCATCACCAATATGATCATCCTGTTGTACCTGGTGCAGTTCAGGGTAAAGGAACAATATTTTTATACCAACCTCGGGATCAGCAGGCGGGAACTCCTGATCACTGCATTCCTGATCGATTTCCTGTTGTTCTTTGCTGCGGTATATCTCACAGGATTAAGTCTTATGCTGTCATTTATTCCTGCCTGATGAAAAAACTGGAAGTCGACAGTGTGAACCTTGAATTCGGTGATAAGATAGTGCTTTCCGACATATACCTTTGTTTTGAAAGCGGCAGGGTGACCGCTGTCCTGGGCAGGAACGGAAGCGGAAAATCATGCCTGCTCAGGATTATCTACGGCACGCTTAAAGCAAGGTATTCGAATGTAAGGTTCGACGGGAAAACGGTATCGGTTCCATATTTGCATCCTGAAAAGATCAGGTACATGCCTCAGGACAGCTTTATCCCTGGATACCTTGCACTCCCATCAGTATTTAAACTGTACGGTCTCGATTTTAGTTCAATCTCCTCTGCCTTCCCGGAATTCGGGGAAGAGCCGCGAAAGCCTTTCGGCGATTATTCATTCGGCCAGAAACGGCTTGCAGAGACCTTGATCATACTTAAATCCTCTTCGGACTTTGTTATGCTGGATGAACCCTTCTCATACATTATGCCGGTACATGTGGATAAACTTAAGGAGGCCATCACTGAAGAGAAATCAAAAAAAGGTATCATCATTACCGATCACCTTTACCGCGACCTCCTGGATATTTCAGATGATCTTTACCTGATTACAGATGGAGGATCCCGCAAACTTAAAGACCCCGGCGAACTGAAAACTTACGGATACCTTGCCTGATCCTGTGTGCAGAAGAATTTCGTTGAACTGGCTGATAAAAATCCCGCCCCGGGTTATAGGAATTACAGTTTCACAATTTTCCTGGTCTCGGTGAAATCATCACCGGAAATCCTGAGAAAATAGATGCCCGCACTGAGACCTGCAAGTGATGGGATAACTAAAGTGTTAGCTCCCTGCATCCCGATGGTTGTGCGTTTCAGAACCGGTCTTGCGGTCTGGTCAAGCAGGACAATGTTGATCTGTTCTTCTCTGTTACAGAAAAACTGAACCGACAGCTGGCTCGTAAATGGGTTGGGGAAAACCGAAGTTCCCGGTAATGCATGTTTTTCAACTTTCAACAGGATAAGTGCATGGGAAAAATCCGGGATTCCATACCCGAGTAAGGAATCGGGCGTTGCATACTGGCTGGCCGATTGCTGCATGGCATCATAAAGGTCGAAATTACTTACCGAAGGGTGGGACTGCCATAAACATACAGTAGCTCCTGAAATTACAGGAGAAGCGAAGGAGGTGCCGTCTCCCTGGGCAATAGTGCCGTCAGGGATTGCAATGATTGTTTGCACTCCCATGGCAGCAAGATTCGGTTTTACCCTTCCCGCGGTATCCACTCCGACGCTGCTGAACGATGCCCTGGTCCCGGAGGCATCAACTGCAGCAATTGCTTCCACGTAATCCCCGTCGGCAGGGGCGCTCATGCAGTCCCAGCCTGTTCCACCCTCGTTTCCTGCGCTCACGACAACCGCCATTCCCTTGCTTGCTGCAAAGTTGGCTCCAAGGGTCGAGGGCGCTTTATGCCCGTTCATATCGGCACAGGTATGATCATATTTCGGGTCATCGAAAACAGTGTAGCCAAGGGATGAATGTATCAGGTCGGCTCCTACGCTGTCGGCAAATTCGGCTGCAGAAACCCAGTTGTATTCTTCGATTATATTTTCGGTAGGCGCATCTTCGGAACGAAGCAGCCAGTAATTTGCTTTTGGTGCGGTTCCCACCAGGGTGCCTGGTATATTGCCGCCCATTACCGACAGAACGGCACATCCGTGCCAATGCTCATTATACACATTGTTACCGGGCAGTACAAAATCCTTTGTGCCCAGGATTTGTCCGTTGGCCCTCAGGCTGTCGAAAGCCGGGATAATATCGGCATTCTGAAAACCTGCATCAAGAACGGCTATCATCTTGCCTTCACCATGGAAACCTGCATTGTGCAATGCATCCCCCATCACCTGGTGGATCTGGGCATAGGAGATCCCGTAATTGTATGAGGAAGGAGATTTTACCGCTTTAACCAAAGGGTTGACGGTGGTAACCAAATACCTGGATTCCAGTGTGAATTTGTTATCTGGTTGAGGCAATACTTTTTTCCCGCCAGTGCTTTTATATACATGCTGAACGAATGGCAGCGCCCTGATAGCAGCCATCACGGAAGTATCGGAAGCATATACTGTAACACCGTTCAGCCATTTGGTAGGGTTCAGGATGGTAACTCCGAGGTTTGCCACCTGCTGAACATAGGATGGCGTGACCGGCAGGTCATTCTCAACGATGGGTATCCCGTGTGCATTCCTGCGGTCGATGGCCCTCTGGGTCAGAAATGCCTGGGGGTTGTTGATATTGTAAGGTGTTCCGTTCTTATTGGTAAAAGCTACGAAAAATTTATTCGGTGCAACCTGTCCCGATGCGGCAAGACCAAGAAAAAACAATACTATACAGATGGAAAAATGTCTCATGATAAGCTGATTAAATTTACTGTAAAATTACGAAGAATTCAAAAGCAGAAACAAAGTTACTGCATGGCAGCGGCTTAATCCCCCGTGTTTTGATTCTTTAATGAAAGTTTTATACCTGGTGCACAGGCAGTATTATAGGATAAAACGGGCCGGTTTGAGAAGAAATGTTAAGGAAACGTTTGGCTGACAATGAAATAAAATTATATATTTTTACACTGCAAAATTCTTTCTATGAAATACCTCATTCTTCTCTTGCTTATGCCGGCGTTGTTAAAAGGAACCTATGCCCAGAAAGAAGGCAGGGACCTTATCGATTCCCTCCGTGCCGGATTGCAAAAGGTTCAGAAGGATACAAGCAAGGTGAAGCTGCTTGCCACAATTTCCTATGAAATGAGGAACATCAATCCAAGGGAAGCACTGGTTCCGGGTTTGCAGGCCCTTCAGCTCGCCGAGAGGATCAATTACGAATACGGAAAAGGATTGGCACATTATTCGCTGATGTATATCTATCATTTCCTGTCACACCTCCCCGAATCTGTCGGGAATGCCCTGAAAGCAAAGGAAATTTTCGAAGATCTCGGAGAAAATAACCACCTGTGTGCGACTGAACTTATGCTGGCATATCTGTATAAAGACCTCGATAAAGGGATATCATCTTCATATATGCAACAGGGTACAGCTTTGCTTCCACTCAACCGGATTATAGAATGGAAAGTAAGGAATTACGGTACTCTTGGAAACAATTACCGCAATCTCGGGCAACTTGATTCGGCAAGGAAATACATGGGGATACATTTACAACTCAGCATTCAATACAAGCTCAAAGGTGAGATCATGATTGGGAAAAACCGTTATGGATACCTGTATATGGCACAGTCAAGGTATGACTCGGCTTTTATCCTGATAAAGGAAGGGCTTGATTATTTCAGGTCGGTGAGATCGACCCGTATGATATCCGAAAACCTTACATCCCTCGGCAGGATAAGGTTAAAACAAAGCCAGTTGATGCAAGGGGCGCTAAGGAAGCAATACCTGCATGAAGCAGAAGTGTTTACAAAGGAAGGAGTTGAAGCTGCAAACTCCATTGGGTATATTATCCAGAGGTACACCGCGAACCGGTTATTGTCCGACATCTATTGTGCCCAGGGCAGGGATGGTAAGGCATTTGAATACCTGAGGGATGCCGTAAACGATTATGACAGTGTTTATGGGGCACGTATCGTAAACAGGGCATCGGTTCTCAGCTGGAAAATTGAGAAAGCCCTTAAGGAACAGCAGATGGAATTACTGCAGCTGCGCAACAGGCAGCAGAAAGGGATCATTTCAGCGGCCATCTTAGGGTTTATAATCCTGATCATCATTGTTGTGCTGATCATCAACAGCAGGGGAAGGCTTAAAAAAGCATATCTCATCGTAAAACAGCAGGAAAGGGAAATTTCGAGGGTCGCAGGTGAACTGGAGGTTACTAACAGGAAAATGGAAGCGACGAACCAGGAACTCGAAGCCTTTTCATATTCGGTTTCACATGACCTGAGAGCTCCTGTTCGCCGCATTGAAGCTTTGAGCGGGATGCTTAAGGAAGATTATGAGAAGCTGCTGGATGATGAGGGCAGGGATCTTCTTGACAGGATCACTTCTTCTTCTTTAGTGATGAACCACCTGATCGAGGATATGCTGAAACTCTCGAGGATCACCCGGACGACCGTCACCCGCACTTCCTGCAACCTCAGCGAAATGTCTTCAAGGATCTGTGAAGAGCTGAAGCATACCTATCCGGGAACAGGCGTCATTTGCAGGATAGAAGAGGGGATCATGGTAGAGGCTGATGAGCGGCTGCTAAACATTGTACTTCAGAACCTTCTCGACAACGCATTTAAATACAGCAGCAAGACCAGGAATCCCGAGCTTGTCATCAGCAGTGAAATAAAGAACAATAAGAGGATTGTCATGATCCGGGATAACGGTGCAGGATTCGATATGGCCAGGGCCGGCAGGCTGTTCACGCCTTTCCAGCGAATGCATAGCGAGGACCAGTTCACAGGTACAGGAATAGGCCTGGCTACCGTCAAGAGGATCATTATGAAACACGGCGGGACGATAAGTGCAGACAGCGAACCGGGAAAAGGAGCGACGTTCAGTTTTACATTTGAATAAATTGGCTTTTTCGTATATTTCCAGTGATAAAATCCTATTTATGAGGCCCCTGCTGATTTTTATCATCGCCTTCTGCCTTTTCAGGAGCGCCCTTGCCCAGAAAGAAGGCCAGGCACTGGTGGATTCGCTGTATGCAGAATTACCGCGTATGAAGGCTGATACCAATAGGGTTAGGTTGCTTGCAACCATCAGTTATGAGATGAAGCATATCAATCCCCGGGCCGGTCTTGACCCAGGCTTCAAAGCGCTTATCCTGGCAGAGAAACTGAATGATCCCTACGGGCAGGGATTGGCCAGGTTTTCCCTTGCCCTGAATTATAATTACCTGTCGTTGCTATCCGAGTCGATTGAACAATCCATACAGGCCGGGGCTATCTTTGAGAAGCTGGGGAATACCGACCTGCTGGCTGCAACCTGGTTCGGCCTTGCCCAGACCTATATGAGCTTTGATACAGCAGCGTCCCGGAGAACCATGATGAAAGCGAAGGCCCTTCTTCCCCAAAACACTGACCCGGTGTGGATAGTACGGAACTACGGCAGTCTTGGAAACAGTTACAAGAACCTGGATCAGAAGGATTCTGCGATGAAATATATCTCGCTCCATTTAAAGCTGGCCGAAAAGTATCATATGAAATGGCAGGTCATGATGGCGAAGAACAGGATTGGTTCTATGTGCTATTTTGCAGGAAAGCCCGATTCCGCTTATCCTCTTCTGAAAGAAGCCCTTGATTATTTCAGATCGGTCGGGGCGAACCAGATGGTTGCACAGAATTCCCAAACCCTGGGTCTCCTGATCAAGGGCCGGATCCCGGCAGAGGGTGCAAAAAAGAAAACTTACCTCGATGCCGCCATTGTTTACGGGGAAGAAGCGCTGGAGGCCTCGGGCAGGATAGGTTTTGTGATGCAGATGCTGGGTTCATCAAGGCTTCTGGCTGACCTTTACGCAATTAAGGGCGACACCGATATGGCGTATAAATACCTCCTCATGAGTGAGAAGTACTATGAAAAACTTTACGGAGTTAAAGTTGTTACCAGGGCTTCGATGCTCAATGTGAAAAATGAACAGCGCCTGAAAAACCAGCAGCTCGAACTGCTGGAACTGAAAAACCGGGAGCAGTTGATCTTTATCATTTTTTCGGCCTTCGGCGTTTTGATATTATTCATCGTAGTACTGCTGATCATTAACAGCCGGAGGAAGGTGAAAAAAGCCTACGACCTCGTCAACAGGCAGAAAGAAGAGATCATCAAGGTATTGGGAGAGCTGGAAGACACCAACCTGAAACTTGAATCAACGAACCACGAACTTGAAACCTTTTCATACTCCGTCTCGCATGACCTTCGGGCCCCGGTTCGAAGGATCCAGGGACTTAGCTCCATGTTGAAAGAGGATTATGAGACTTTGTTGGATGCCGAAGGGAAAGATTTCCTGAATCGTATCACCGATTCATCGGTGCTGATGAACACACTGATCGAAGACATGCTTCAGCTTTCGCGCATCACCCGGCTGACGGTGACAAAAGCACCCTGCAATCTCAGTGAAATGGCGGCAAAAATATGTGAGGACCTGAGGCCGGTCTATCCCGGGCTTGAGTTTGATTGCAGGATAGAGGAAGGGATCGTAATCAACGCCGACTCGCATCTGCTAAAGATAGCGCTGCAAAACCTTCTCGACAATGCTTTTAAATACAGCAGCCGGACCGAACATCCTGAAATCCTCATCCGCAGTGAAATAAAAGACAACAGGACCTATCTCATCATCCAGGATAACGGGGCGGGCTTTGACATGAGCAAAGCCGGGAAATTGTTCACGCCTTTCCAGCGCATGCATACTGATGAGCAGTTCAAGGGAACCGGCATCGGCCTGGCTACGGTAAAGAGGATCATCGTGAAGCATGGAGGTACGATTTCTGTCAGCAGCGAACCCGGGAAAGGTACAGTCTTCAGCCTAACATTTGAATAAATGGTTTATCAGACATTCATAAAAAGCAAAAACATGAAAACAATCAATCTGAATCCCTGGTTACTGGTTATTGCCGTGGCTGGTTTTTTTGCAGCTGCCGTGGCATTTAAATCAACTTCTCCCCAGCCTGCGAAAGTTGTTTATATGCAGTTTACCACTGTTGAATCGATCATTCCCGGCGGGCTGGGACGTTCAAAGATGCTGACCACCATGCCCGACGGATCCAAAACCGAGGAAGACCTTCAGAATTTTTACAGCATGGTGGGAATTAATTTTGGCAATATCTCCAATAATAATGCTGCCATCACAAAGAAGATCAACGACCTGGTAACACAGGGCTGGGAATTCGACAAGATAATCACAGGAACCCAGAGCCCGGCCGAAAATAACGGACAGGGAATATTCATTAGCCGGTATTTCTTTAAAAGGGCTTTAGAATAACCCAGTACCCGATACCTGAAAACCTGGCTGTGTAAGATTCATACTGAATCTGCCTGATGAATCCCAGGCAAACCGGCAGGGATTAATTTACCGTGATATTTATGCCTGCAATAGATTTATTGCCGTTCACCAGGATCCCGGTCACTGTAAATGAGCCGAGTTCCGAGATGGTGAAGGATGAAACCATGATGTGACCGTAGGATTGCGGGTTAGTATAATTAAAGGAATTATACAGGGAGCCGTTACTGCGGTTTACCTGGATCTTTACCGCTGATCCGGCCATGTCGTCCTGTGACTCAAGGCGGAAATAGATTGCAGTTTCAGCCAGGAAGGTTGTTCCCACACCGGTAAGGATAAAAGGGTTGGCCGAATTGACACCGGTACCAAGCTGAATGTTGTTCGAGAATTCTGATGTACTTGAATCGCTGCTTGATTTCTTGCATCCGAAAGAAATCGCGGCCAGGATGAGAATGAAAAGGATCTGTTTCATGGGGCATATGATTTGCTCACAAAAATAATTATTTGAATTGCAAATGTCAACACCCCGGATGTGTCATTTATCTGCGGGAAGAAACCAGGTGAGATAAATTTTTCTTCCGGCCGTTTCAATAATTCCCGACTTTTGCAAAATGTATTTGAATTTATGTTCACTTAACTCCGGGAGTAACGGAAACTGCTATTATGTCGGGAATGAAACTGAAGCGGTCCTGATCGACGCCGGGATCAACTGCAGGGAAACCGAGCGCAGGATGCAGAGGGCAGGGCTCTCACTGGAAAATGTAAAAGGGATTTTCATCTCCCACGAACATACCGACCATACCAGGGGAGTTGAGGTGCTTTCCCGGAAACATAAGATACCTGTTTACATGTCTTCCTCAACCCTGCTGAAAAGCATGCTGTGGTTTGAACCCGAACTGGTAAGGATATTTACAGCCCATGAGGTACTGAAACTGGGGGAGCTGCATGTGAAAATCTTTCCAAAGATGCACGACGGGATCGATCCTCACAGTTTCACGGTAAGCTGCACCGGGATCACGGCCGGGGTTTTTACCGATATCGGGATGCCCTGTGAAAACCTGGTCAGCCATTTCTTAACCTGCCATGCTGCTTTTCTAGAGTCGAATTACGATGAGGCCATGCTTGAAAATGGGCGTTATCCGATCCATCTTAAGAGAAGGATACGGGGCGGGAACGGGCATCTTTCAAATATCCAGGCCCTGGATATTTTCATGAAACACAGGGCATCCTTTCTAAAGCTTTTGATTTTATCCCACCTCTCCGAGCAGAATAACCATCCTGATATCGTTCGCAATTTGTTTGCTCCCCATGCAAATGGCACAAAGATTGCTATTGCTTCCCGCTATTCGGAATCCCCTGTTTTTCAGGTAAACAAAAAAGGGATATGCGGACCGGGGGCCGGAAAGGATTGAATTTTTTCCGGAATTATATAATCTTTATAGGCGGAGGAAAAGTCAGCATTGAGGCTTGATACAGGATGTGAAAAATGCAAACATTAATTATTGTCGATAATTAAATACGCGGAATCCCAAAAATTATGCGTATCTTGTTGAAATACCAAAGAATTATACTTTTCAATAAGGAAACCGAAACATGAAAAAAGATACGTTGGAATATAGAATGATGCAGGAACATAACCGATATAAAGTCCCCGATTCAAAATTTTTATCAGGCTCCCTGGTAGGGAAACATCCAATAAGCCTTGATGGCGGCAGGACTACAATCTTTATAGCGGATATGAGCAAAGAACAGGAAACAAGAGATAAATATCAGCAACGCAAAGATAACAGGCTTAATGTCTATTCAAAAAAGCCTAAAGTGTAGTTCGTTTTAATATTTCATTTTATGCATTTACTAGCTATTTCACTGTTAAGTATTCTTGCAGGGACTTTGTTGCTTGCGAAATTCCGCAAAGACATGGCCGGCAAGTTCTTTGTTTTTATCTCGTGGTTCTTTATCGTGGTGGGATTTATCCTTTTCATTGGCTTTATTGCCGGTGGAATCTGCAGGATGTCGCACCATCATGGTTTTGGACGGCATCACTTTGGGCAGCATGAGATGATGATGAAAGATTTCAACCCTGGAATGCCTGGTGCCCCTTGCTGTCCCCAGGGCATGGACAAAAAGATGTGCCAGAAAAACCCCGGATGTAATTCTCATGAGTGCATGATGAAATGCTGTTCCGGGCACATGGAAGGAGATTCTGCTAAAATACCCGTTCCCAAAAAATGAGCAGGGAATATTTTTTTAAGAAAACATTTGAAAAAACCGATTATACAGCCACTGGAATTACAGCCGGCGATTATGAGAGTTGCACCTTCATTAATTGCAATTTTTCCGGCAGCGATTTATCAGGAATAACATTTTCGGAATGCGCTTTTAATAGCTGTGACCTTAGCCTTGTAAAGCTGTTAAAAACGGCGTTCAGGGATACGAGGTTCAAGGATTGCAAACTCCTGGGGTTGCGATTTGAAAATTGTGCCGACTTCCTGTTTTCAGTTTATTTTGAAGGCTGCAAACTGAACCTGTCGTCGTTTTTTAAAAAGAACTTAAAAAAGACAAGTTTTGTTCAATGCATACTGCAGGAGACAGATTTTACACAGTCGGACCTGACCAGCGCGGTTTTTAACAATTGCGACATGCACAGGACCATCTTTGAGCATACCAATCTTGAAAAGGCGGATTTTCGAACCTCGCAAAATTATTCTATAAATCCTGAAATCAACCGGCTTAAAAAGGCAAGATTCTCATTGGAAGGAGTAACCGGGCTGCTCGACAAATACGATGTCGAAATAGAATAACAAAACCACCGAAAATTGAATATCCGGAAAGATATCAATCCTAAAAAGTTTTTACAATTGAAGATGTGGAGGAAATAAGCACTTAATCACAAAAAAATGCCCCGATCAAGCGATAAGGGCATTTCATGTTATTAATATAAGTGGATTATTTTCTATGTTAAGCAGTCCTTATCCTATTTTTTTGGTGCGGCTTTCTTAACTGCTTTTTTAGGAGCAACTTTTTTAACCACCTTTTTAGGAGCAGCTTTCTTGGCTACTTTTTTGGGAGCTGCTTTCTTGACCACTTTTTTGGGAGCAGCCTTTTTAGTTACCACTGCTTCCGTTACTGCTGCTTTCTTGACAACTTTTTTTGGCGCAGCTTTCTTGACCACTTTTTTAGGAGTAGCTTTCTTAACTACTTTTTTTACTGTTTTTGCCATAAGTTTTCTTTTTAATGAAGCGGTAAAGCTAATGGCGTTTATTTAATGTTAAATGCAGGCTTTATAAATTTTATCATCTACTTATGAACATATTACAGATGATTATGATATTTAATAGCCAGGCTCCTGTTTTACCAGGGACACTTAAAATTCAAAAGCTAAACCGATCTTTGGAATAAAGTGGAATTGATACAAGCTGGGTGCTGCAAAAACACTCCACCTTAAATTTGCTTCTTTCGTATAAAAGGACCATCCGAGCTTAAGCTCCTCCATAGGACCCTTGTCGTCTCCCCAGGCGTCTCCTGTCCAGGTGCTCCATGAATAACCTCCTTTAAGGGAAATGTACGGATAACTGGTCCTGGTTTCAGTGGTGTTGCGGAGGTTGAACCTTAACTGCAGGTAGAGGTTGATGTTCGTGGTGTTGTAAGTGGAAACACCGGCGCCCAGCGAAAACGTATTCGAAAACTGGTATCCGTGTGTGGTAAAAACTTCCACGACTGCTTTCGGATCAGCACCTTTTGGGAATGAGCCTCCGAATGCCACCCCCACATCACAGAAATATCCCTTATTGTGTTTGGAATAGTCCTTTTTTGCCAGGGCGCTCAGTGCAGCACAACTCAACAATATAATTATAAAGGTTATCCTTGTCTTCATCGTGAAATCGGCTAAATCAGTAAATGAAGCATGACGTAGGTATAGAAATCCTGGCCGGCTTCTTTATGATCCTTATTTTTAATATCAACCTTGGCTACATTGCAGCCCGACATTAAGAATGCCTGGTAAGCGCTTTCGGTATTCTCATACGGGACAATGGTATCGGCAGTGGCATGCAATAAAGTGATCTTTGCCTTAGGCTTCCAGTTTGTGATTTTCCCGTAGACGATAAGGCTGTTGTTCCTTAATGCATTCCTGAACTTTCTCGTATTCGGATTCGTCGTGTCAAAGGCCTGCTTCGCCATGATCCTGGTCAGTTTTGTTTCCCCCATCATGGCTGTAACCTCATCGGTAGTATATTTTTTTGACAATATCCAGTCCTGGTATTTCGAAAGAAGAGGTTCTGCAAACATCTGGCTGAGATCCAGGTTCAGGCTGTCTCCGTAATTCATTCCCAGGACAAGCAAGGGAATTGTAACAGGCTGGCTGCTGTAATCCTTGGCAACAAAAGTGTCATATGATTTGATCAGGTCATAAGCACCGCCGCCGGCAAACACCTGGTCAATAACGAATGCATCCTGGTACATGGGTGTTGTCTCAACAAATTTGAGAAACGCGAGCGAGGCCTGTCCTCCCTGCGAATAACCCATTACAGTAACTTTATGATCCACTTTCCTGCTGATCGAGGCAAAATATTCTTTTGAGGCGAGGAGCATATCGGCAGCGACTTGGCCCGTGCTTATTACATCATAATAAGGATGGACTTTATCTTTGGATGCACCATAACCGATATAATCCGGGGCCACTACAATATAACCGAAAAGCGAAAACAAGCCCTCGGTCACACCCATTTTCTGGGATGGGACCTCGTAGTCCGCTCCATAAGTATAATGAAGCGCCAGGATAGTTCCCAGCCTCTCATAATCCACATCCGCCGACGGGAAAAATATCGCACCGGAGGCGAGTATGGGTTGTCCCTTTGGATCGACGGTATTATAAACTATTGAAACGATCTTTACCTTTTTATTCGGTAAAGCTTTGTACAGGGTGGAATTCGGGTTTTGTTTGAGCCTGGCCGCCAGAGTGTATTTGTCGATCACCTCAACTTTATCAACCCTGACCAGGAAGAGAAAATCTTCAAGGGGTGCCTTTTTACAGGTAGTTAAGGAAAAGAGCAACAAGCAATACAATAATAACTTTTTCATCATCAGGTCCGGTGTTTATGATTCTGATTTAAAAAAGAAATGCACAGGTAATTTCCAGGCCCATCTGTTTCAGGGCAGAATAGTCATCAGAATTGATCTTGACCAGGTTCCACCTGTACCTTCCCTCAATCTCAAATTTCCAGAGGTCAAAACCCATACCGGCGCTGACTCCGAAATAGAATTTATTTATCCCTTTATTGGTTGAAGTATGGTCCAAATCTAGAAGCTCGAAAAAATCCCCGTAGTATTTGATGACATATGATCCGTAAATATTCCCCAGTATATAGGGCCTGAATATCTTGCTGAGCTGAAGGCCCAGCTTAAAAGTAAAAGGGATATCTATTGTCTGAATTGTAGCAGGGGAATCTGTTATATAGAGAAGGTCAACATTTGTTATGGATTCCGTGTAAAGAATTTCCGGCGAAACAGAATAATTTAAAAATCCTCCTTTGGTGTATTGGAACAAGGCGCCAAAACTCCAGCCTGGCTTCGGATCGAAGTCAGAATAAAAACCTTTTCCGTAGTTTTCGAGGTGGATGAAATTGACGCCCCCCTTTATTCCAAACCTGTACGGACGTTGCTGGGCGTAAGTATTGCTTAGGGAACAAGCAAAAAGTAACAGTATTAATATCTTCCTCATATCCCTGTGGTAATTTCAGTTATAATGTGAACGATACACAAATATAAACAAAACCGGTTTATTTCTTCTGAAAAAACCAAAGCAAATAATTTTCAGAACAATCTCAACACGGACAAGTCCATAGTGTTGTCCAAACACAGGCTACTTGCGGTTGCCGCGGATGATGATGTTTTTCACCCGGCTGCCACCAGCCGTCCTGACAGTGATGAGGTAACTGCCATCGGACAGGAATGAAAGGTCGAGCTGTTTTTTTACAATAGTGCCCATGGGTTCGTATTCATGGTGAAAAACGACATGACCCGGGAGATCCGTGACACTGACATCCGCAGTCATATTCCCGCAGTTCTGAATTATAAGTTCAAAGTTGCCATATGAAGGATTTGGCTGTGCCAGGATTTCCGGGTTTCCTGCAGCCCGGCTGTTTATGCCGGTGCAAGGGTCGAAAAGTATCTTTACCGTATCGCCTCTCAGGCCAAAACATGGTGCAACTGCATGTATCTGTAGTACCAGTGTCACCCCATTCTGCTTGTCGAGAGCCCCGGGATGATATTGAGTAACCAGGGACATAGGGTTGTCAATATGTCCATCCCCAAGGGTGGACCATAAACTCTGGTCATAACCGGAGGCAATTCCATGGATGGTAAATACAGGCACGTAATTGCAATAAGTGGTGTCGTTCCCTGCATTGACGCCAGGGCCGGGCTGCACGGGAACGTCAACCGATCCGTTTGCAGAGCTACTTCCCTGGCTGATCACAACATTGTATGTCGTATTTACCATAGGATGAACCCAGGGATTCTTAAGTGAGGATGTGAATCCGGGGGGAACGGAGGTCCATGAATAGGTGTAGCTGCCGCCTCCTGAACCGAGCACGTTCAGGTGGGTGCTGTCACCGGTACAGATGACAACAGGAGTGGCTGTGGCAGGATCCTGAACAATGACCGGGGCGTTGCTTGTAAATGTGTGGATCCCGTCGTTTACCTGGACCGTGTATAAGGTTCCGGTAAGCGGACGTATCCATGGGTTTTTCTGGGTTGAGGTAAATCCCGCGGGATCGGATGTCCATGAATAAGTATAATTGCCGCTTCCGCCCGTTGCGGTGACATTAAGATGAACAGTATCGAATGGATAAATGATAGAAGGCACAGCTGATGCGGTTGCCATAAGGTCGTTGCCAAAGGCAAAAGCGCCTACCCTTGCCCACCATGCCCAGCTTGCCGTGGAGGTCTTGTAATATTCCTGGGTATACCAGAATTTTCCCGGAACTACAGGATCTGCACTCATGGCCGAGTAATCGCCCCACCTCGGCCTGCCACCGATAAGACAGGTCTGGGAACCACCTCCGTCGATAATCGAGGATTCGGCAATACTCATAGTGTTCAGAGGGTCTGATCCCAGGCGGCCTGTGTAATAAACCGAAGGATATTTATTGTCGCCCGAAAGCGAAAATCCAAGTGCAATATTATTCAGAGAGTCAATAGCAATGCTCCCCATCCAGCGGCCGTTGTTGTCGGGGGAATAGGTGCTTTCCTGGTAGATTGTCCAGTTGGCAGGATTGGTGCCGGTATTCTGCAGTTCCCACCACCGGATGCCTGCATGGCCATTAACATTAACAGTTGCATTGCAAACCATGGACCAATGGGTGCCAAAGTTCCTGAACGGCAGACGGAACATCAGCCTTCCGGAAATCGGGTCCAGTTTGAACGTGGTCCCTTTCTGAGGGATGTCGGGAACATAGCCGGTGTATGCCGAAACCGGGATGGTAACTAATTGCGTGTATGTGGAATTTGAAGGCGTGGTCCAGTCAACATGGAAGCCGTAAATCCTGATATGCCCGTTCGAAAGCCATGAAAAAAAGTTCGGTGTGCCTGCAGGAGGATATGTGCCGTCACAATCAGAGGGTAAAACTGCCCATGCTTCGTTGGAATTGGGAAGAGAAAAGTACACCATCTGCGCAGTCGGGCTTCCGGCATACATGGCAGCCTTGTCGAAGCATGCAGCACCTGTGCCTACACCACCACCGCCTGAGAAATTGTTACTGCTCATGTATATCCCGTCGGGCCACACACCGAGTTTAGGATAATCAGGCATATAGGTAAACTGGAACTGGTAACGGTAATACGATCCAAGGGGATCACCTGTCTGTGAAATGGCGACCATTTCAAAAAACGGACCGGAAGGATAATTCGGCAATGCGAATTGTGTAAAGATCCAGCGGTTTTCAACTTCATCGTAAAGAACAACGGCATCACCGCTGTTGACGTTATAGTATAGCCCGGTGAACATTGCGGTATTGTTGACGGGGCCTATAACAAGGTTGCCCGCCTTGTCGAAAATTGAAAAATGGCAGTTTACCACTTCAATATAATGATTCGGGCCAACATCACCGTCGCAATCGGGAGGGGCGACATTGTTGACATTATTGGCACCGTCAAAAGAAGCCAAGAGAGTATCGGTAGTGTTAATGCCGTGATAATTCTGAACCGTATAATCAACTCCTGCTGATGCATCTTTGGGTTGATCTGAGCGACGCAGATGGTTTAAGACAATACCGTCTTTCCATGACATGTCGGCTTTGGCCGGAGGTGTTTTGATCATGTCCCTGAGCGGGGGAGAAACATCAAAATAAATGCATTTCGAAACCCGGGGTTTAATATCAGCTGTGCTCTGTGCAGACGAAATCAATGCCGTAAAACAACCAAGAAGTAAAAAAGAAATTTGTTTCATCATATTAATAAAAGCATTTGTAAGAATTTCGGAAAGAATACTCTGTAAACCGGTGTTAATATCGTATTGAGTTTTCAGCCATTTTCTTCACGACCTCGCCCTCGAAATTGTATAGTTTCACAAGGGTTTGTGAAGATGCAGCCGCATTTTGCGGTATAATAACTACAAAGTTCATTGTTGTCAGTTTTGGATTACGATCTATCCAGGTTCCGGAATTAGCATAAATTGATTTTTCCCCTTTATGGTTGTTTGATGAAATAATTTTAGCAACATGAGTATGTCCGAAAACGACGATTCTCTTGTTCGAATTCGGGTTCATGAAGTATTGCAATTCAGCCTGCCTATCCGTTTCAGCGGCATCTGCAACGTATCTCATCGCCTGGGCAACAGGAATACCGACAGCCACATGATTTAATGTTTGCCGTTGGTTCCATGAATCCTGGATCCCTTTATAAAGCTTCATATCTATTTGTCCTTCCGGGGATGACTGATATGGCAGAAGATCTTTGACTGAATAAATCCCGGTGAATCCATCCACATGTGTCACAATAATCTTTTCATCAAACTTGTTTTTTATCCTGAACAGGTTCAATGTTGCTTTCCAGATTTTCCAATACCCGAATAACAGGGCCTGGCTTTTATCGCCCGAATTATTTTTAGTAACAATTGGCACTGAATCGCTGGCAGTATTGCAACCCTGCACTACATGGAGTGCAGCTATTCTGGTGAAAAAGTACCCGGGAGGCATTATAGTTCCGGGGGCAATATCCTGGTTGGAAATCGGGTCAGGTGCACAAAAGAAATTATATCGATGCCCATGCTCAACAGCTATTTCAGGATGGTCAGCAGGTGAGTATGTGCCTAAGCCCAGTTCCTTATCCCGGGCCTGGTTTATTCCCGGAAGGATACTCTCAACATTTTCAGGAGTTATTGTCAGATCATGATTCCCGGGAACATAGGTAACTAAAATTTTTCCGCCCTGGATGATACGGTTGAAAGCATTGATCACTCCTTTATTAGCGATCGCAATACGCTTGACAAAATCAGCCTGGTCCTTCCCCAAATAAGTGTCTGTTGTAGCCGGAACGAACCACTCGTCAAGCAAATCCCCGGCAATTACAAGTTCTTTTACATTGGGTGACAATCGGATTTTTTCGAGAAAGTTCTCGAGGGGTTTAAGATTTTTGTTGATCTCTGCATAGGCGAGGTCGGCGCCAAGGTGAATGTCGCTGATAACAACAATCATATTACGTTCATTGCTGCCATTAGAGAAAGGGTCTGCAGCAGGTTGTGAATATGATCTGCTGCAAAACGCAAATAATCCTGCAAACAACAATAGTCCGCCTATTTTTCCAAATGCTCTCATCGGTACCTCGTTAATTAAACACCATAAAAGTAAACAAAATAGGCTTGGTCCCTTCGATAAGTTAGGAAACTTCCGCAACATTATGATTAGGCAGTTGAAGACCCCGGGGAGCATGGATTGATAAAATATTTATACATTTACCCTTAATAAAAAACATCTGTGCAATGGTTAAAATAAAACTGCCGTTACTCTTACTGCTCGTCATTCCCCTTTTCATTTTTTTACTCAACGCAAAAAGACCAAATCAGAGTCCAGTCGTTACCAGTTTCGTTTAATGAAAGGGTACATTAAGAATAAAATATAAATCGATCAAATAATGGAAACTATCAGAAAAATTGAGCGCATAATTATGGGGCAACCTACATCGGATGGGGCAGGAGTAAAACTGACGAGGATTCTCGGTCACAACACAAAGGAATTACTGGATCCATTCCTGTTGCTGGATTTTTTCGGGTCCGACAACCCTGATGATTTTATGGCAGGCTTTCCCTGGCATCCGCATCGTGGAATTGAAACGGTTACCTATATGCTTGACGGCAAGGTGGAGCATGCCGACAGTATCGGTAACAGCGGTGTGATCGGTAAAGGTGATATTCAATGGATGACTGCCGGAAGCGGGATCATCCACCAGGAAATGCCCAAGTATGAAGGAGGCAGGATGTTCGGGTTCCAGTTGTGGGTGAACCTGCCATCAGCATCTAAAATGATTCCACCCCGTTACCAGGACATACAGGCAGGTAAGATTCCGGTAGTTGAACTTGAGAATAGAGCAAGGGTAAAGGTTTTAGCAGGAACTTTCCAGGGGGTCAGCGGCCCCGTTGAAGATATCATAACTGTTCCTGAATATTTTGATGTGGATATGCCTGAAAATGCTGAACTCAGGATACCTGCTGCTGCAGATCATACTGTATTCGCTTACCTTTATGAAGGAGCTGCAGGGTTCAACGGGAACAGTAAGGATCAATTGGACACCGGCCAGGGGGCATTGTTCGGCCATGGAGATCATGTAATTGTAAAGAC